>TARA_R110000868_G_scaffold17851_1_pt1 | contig 31761 bp, 28 predicted proteins | sample TARA_R110000868 | Tara Oceans TARA_R110000868 (sample SAMEA4397489) | marine metagenome | biome: Polar Biome; feature: [SRF] surface water layer (ENVO:00010504); material: water (ENVO:00002006), including particulate matter (ENVO:01000060) such as... | depth 5 m | reverse complement strand
ATGACCCCGACGCCCTTCGCGGAACGGCTGATTCCCCATGTCCGCACAGCGCTTTCGGCGATGGAGCAGGGGCTTGAACAGACCCGTCGTTTCGATCCCGCAATCGTCCAGCAGACGTTCAATATCATCATGACCGATATCGCCGAGGCGGTGATCCTGCCGCGGGTGCTGGACATGTGCCGGGAATCGGCGCCCGGCATTTCGATACGGGCGCTGAACCTGTCGATCGAAGACACGCCGGAAGCGCTGAAATCCGGCGATGCGGATATCGCCATCGGCTTCCTGCCGGAATTTTCGGGCCGGTTCTACCAGCGTTTTCTGTTCGCCACCGATTATGTGTGCATCGCGGCGGCGGACAACCCCGTCGCAAAGGGGCGTTTCACGCTTGAGAAATATCTGTCGGCGCGCCATGCGATCCCCGAGGCCCAGGGCACCGGGCATTCCGTGGTGCAGCAGACGCTCGCGCGCCAGGGGATCGACCTGAATGTCGGCGCCCGGGTGCCACATTTCCTGTCGATCCCGTTCGTCGTCGCCGCCAGCGATCTGATCGCCACGATTCCGGAAGCCTTCGGGGCAACATTCGGCCGCCAGCACGGGCTGATACATCTGCCGCATCCGCTGGACCTGCCGCGGGTGGAAATCAAGCTTCTGTGGCACGAGCGGTTCCAGGCCGAGGCGGCGAACCGCTGGCTGCGCGACCAGCTCGTCGCGGTGTTCAGGACGGTGAAATGGACCTGATCGCCGCGGCTGTTTCCCGATATATTGCCCCAATATATTTTCCGGGCATCTTTCCCTGCGCCGCCGCAAATGCGAAAATCTCTCCATGACAGAAGAAACCGCTGAAATATCGCTCACCGTCAACGGTCAGGCGATTACCCGAACCGTCCCGGTGCGCCGTCACCTGGTCGATTTCCTCCGCCTCGATCTGGAACTGACCGGATCCCACCTCGCCTGCGAACACGGCGTCTGCGGCGCCTGTACGGTGCGGGTCGACGGGGTCGTCGCCCGCGGCTGCCTGATGCTGGCGGTACAGGCCAACGGCGCCGATGTCGTGACGATCGAAGGGCTGTCCGACAGCGGCGAGGTCGCGGATCTGCAGATGGAATTCGAGACCCGCAACGCCGCCCAGTGCGGGTTCTGCACGCCGGGGATGGTGCTGACCTCGGCGGAGCTTCTGGCGCAGTTGCCTTCGGGCGGCGGCGTCCCCAGCCGCGAGGCGATCCGCGATCATCTGTCCGGGAACCTGTGCCGCTGCACCGGGTACCAGGCGATTATCGATGCGGTCGAAGCCACGGCGAAGACCCGGGCGGGCACGCAGGCCCATGCAGGAGACGCGCCATGAACGCCCCCGACGGCACCGGCGAAACGCTGGTCGGCAGCCGCGTTGCGCGGCCCAATGTCCGCCGCCTGATTCACGGCCGCGGGCGCTATACCGACGACATCACCGTGCCGCACATGCTGCACGTGGCATTCGTGCGCAGCCCCTACGGCCATGCCCGGATCAACGGTATCGATGCGTCGGCGGCGGCCGCCGCGCCGGGGGTCGTGCGCATCGTGACCGGGGCGGAAGTGGCCGCAATCTGCAAACCGATGATCGCGGTCGCGGAGCATCGTCCCGGCCATAAATCGGCGCCGCAAAACGTGCTGGCGGTCGACCATGCCTGTTATCAAGGGGAACCGGTCGCTGCCGTGGTCGCGGCAACCCGGGCCGAAGCCGAAGACGCCGTCGACCTGGTGATGGTCGACTGGGAAGAGCTGCCCGCGGTCATGGACATGATGGATGCGCTGGCGCCGGGGGCGACGCCGATCCATCCCGAACTGGGCGACAATCTGTGTTTCCAGCATTCGACCGATACCGGCGATGCCGCGGCGGCCCTGGCGGCGGCGGCGTTCACGGTGGAGCATGAATTCGAATTCGGCCGCCATACGGCGGTGACCCTCGAAGGACGGGCGATCCTGGCGGAATGGAATGCGGTCGAGGAACGCCTGACCGTCCATCAGTCGCACCAGTCGCCTTATCAGATGCAGGACGTCTACTCCCGTCATCTCGATATTCCGGAACACAAGGTGCGGGTGATTACGCCGGATATCGGCGGCGGTTTCGGCCTCAAGATCAACGTCCACGGCGAGGAAGTGGCGGTCGCCGCGATTTCGAAAATGCTCGGCAAACCGGTGAAATACACCGCCGACCGGCTGGAATCCTTCCTGGTCGACTGTCAGACGCGCGATCATCTCGGCACCGCGAAAATGGGTGTCGATGCCGACGGCAAAATCACGTCGATGGATTTCGACAATACGCTGTCGGTGGGTCCCTACACCGCCTATATCCGTTTCGGCCTCGCTGAAGGCCTGATGGCGATCACCTGCGCCGCGGCGCCCTATGCGCTGACCGACTATCACGCCCGCACCCGGGTCGCCTATGTGAACAAGGGCATCGTCGGCATGTTCCGCGGGGTCGGGGTGCCGATCGGCTGCGCCGTGACCGAGGTCCTGGTCGACCAGGCGGCGGCGAAGGCGGGGATCGACCCGGTCGAATTCCGGCGCATCAATTATCACCGGGACGAAGACTATCCGCTGACCAGCGTCGGCGGCTATTCGGCGAAACACATGTCGCTGCATCAGTGCCTGGATTCCTGTACCGAGCTGATGGATTACACCGGCCTGCGCGCCGACCAGGCGGCGGCCCGCGAAAAAAACATCTATCGCGGCATTGCGGTTGCGACCTTCGTCGAAGCCGCCGCGTTCGGCCCGGTCTATTACGGCCCGTCCGGCGCGCGCGTCTCCACCCAGGACGGCTGCACCGTGAAGCTGGAACCGTCCGGCGTCGTCCGCTGCCTGACCAGCGTTACCGACCAGGGGCAGGGCACCCTGACCGGCATCGCCCAGGTCGTCGGCGACCAGCTCGGCATCGGCATGGACAGGATCGACGTGATCGCCGGCGACAGCGCGACCACGCCCTACGGCGGCGGCGCCTGGGCATCGCGCGGCATGGCGATGGGCGGCGAGGCGGCATTGCAGGCGGGCAAGGCGCTGAAGGCAAATATTCTCGATCTCGCGGCGTCGGTGCTGCAGACGACGGCGGATACGCTCACCCTCGGCGGCGGCGAAATCCGCGATATTGCGACCGGCGAAGCGCGGATGGATCTCGCCGAACTGGCAAAGGTCGGCTATTTCCGCCAGGACACGTTGCCCGCCGGCACCCAGCCCGAGCTGATGGTCACCCGTCACCATGTGCCGGACACGCCCTATTACGTCGCCAACGGCGTGCAGGGCGCGCATGTCGAAGTCGATATCGAAACCGGGTTCATCAAACTGCTCGGCTGGTGGGCGGCGGACGATTGCGGCCGGGTGGTCAATCCGATGATGGTCGACGAACAGATCCGCGGCGGCATCATCCAGGGGATCGGCAACACGCTGTACGAACACTGCCAGTACGACGAGACCGGCCAGCTGCTGAATGCCAGCCTCGCCGATTACCTGCTGCCGATGGCGGGCGAAATGCCCGATATCCGCATCGCCCATGTCGAAACGCCGATCGGCACCACCGAGCTCGGCGCCAACGGTATCGGCGAAGCGGGCACCATCGGCGCCATCGCCGCGATGTGGTGCGCCGTCAACGACGCACTCCGTCCGCTGGGCGCTCAGGTGACCAAGCAGCCCTTCACGCCGGAGCATATTCTGGACGTGATTGCGAAGGGGCGGGGGTAGGGCCAGTCCTATTTGTCGCCCCGGATTTATTCCGGGGTCCAGTCCCAGACCAGGACCGTATTCCGGATCCCGGCACAAGGCCGGGATGACAATACGCGTTACTCTTCCGGCTCTATGGTGAACATCAGCGGATGGCCGGCTTCGCGGCCCATGTCGGTCGCTTCCTTGGCCTTCGATTCCGCGACGTCGCGGGTATAGACCGACACCACGGCGTTGCCCTGCTGGTGGGCCGCCATCATGACCACATAGGCTTCGTCGTCGGTCATGCGGAAGACGGCTTTCAGCACCTTCACGACGAATTCGCGCGGCGTGAAGTCGTCGTTTTCGAGCATCACCTTGTACAGCCGCGGACGCTTGGTTTTCGGTTTCGTGTCGGTAACGGTATTTGTGTCGTTATTGCTCATGATCCTACCGGCGGGTCCTCACGCTCGTCATGAAGCCACAGGGTGGCACGGCTTAAATGCGAGGTCCAGCCTTGGCCGTTTTTCACTCCGCCGCCGCCAGTGCGTCGCTGATGACGGTCAGACCGGTCAGGGCGATGGGCAGCCCGTTCCACGGTGCGGTCTGGATGGCGGCCTCGGCGACCTGGTCTTTCGACAGGCCGGTATTCAGCGCCGAGACCGCGAACTTGCGCAGGGAGTCGTGCAGGCCGGCGCAGGTGAATCCGGCAATGGCGACGATCATCCGCTGGCGCAGATCGAGGCCGGGGCGCACCCAGAGCTGGCCGTAGCCGTGGCGGATCGCGCCCTGGTACAGCGAAAACGTCACCGGGTTGTCCGGCGAGGCATAGCCGCCGGCCTGGCGCGCGCCGTGCAGTTTTTCCATCACGGCGGCGCCGTCCGCGTCCATCTGTTCCGGGGTTCGGGTATCGGGCGCATCTTCGGGCAGGGCGATGCCGCGCGCGGCGAAGACCCGGCCGGCGGTTTCTATCGCTTCTTCGGTGCGGGCGATGCCGCTATACAGGGCGGACTGGATGAAGATTTCGAGGATGGCGCGGACCTCGAGGCCGTTATCGAGCGCCGCCCCGACCATGCGTTCCGTCGCCTTTTCGGCGCCGCGAAAACACAGTGCGGTCAGGGCGGGAATCAGCCGGTCGGCCATCGGCAGGATGTCGCGCCCGCCGATATCGTTATGAAAATATTCGTCCACATAGGCGCGGTAGCCCGGCGCGTTCAGCCCGGGGTCGCTGTCCGGCTGGCCGAGGGCGCGGCGGCGGGCGGCGCCCGCTTCGGTATTGCCGTGTCTGTCCATCATGCTTCCTTCAGAACCCCGCGGGACCGCGCCCACAGGAACAGTGCGATCATGCAGCCTAAAAGAATGGCGGCGCTCAGCGCCAGCGAGAAATGAATGCCGATCAGCCCGCCGCCGAAGCCGACGGTGAAGCCGCTGAACGTCCGGCAGCCGAGTGCGCCGACATTGAACACGCCGATGGCGCGGCCGCGGATCTCGGGCGGCGAATGCAGCTGGGCGAGCGTGCGGGTCATCGAATTGAAGGACAGGTCCAGGAACCCGGCGCAGACCAGCAGCGCGAAGGACAGGATGTAGAACGGCGATACGGCAAAGCCGAAAATCGCCGCCGTCCACAGAATGCCCAGGATGAAGGCCGTGCGGGTGCTTGCGGGCATCATGGACCGCGCTTCCAGCACGATTCCCGCCGTCAGGGCGCCGACCGCGTTGGCCGCCAGCAGCAGGCTGTAATACATGCCCTGGCCGCCATAGCCGAGATCGCGGGCGAATTCCGGCATCTGCGGTTCGTGCGCGTTGCCGACAAATGTTGCCGCGAGTCCCGCGAGCACCGACATGGCGAACACCACCGGAATGCCTGAAATCTGGCGGATGGAATCGAACAGGTCCCGGAAACTGGTCATCGCCGCCGCGGTGGGGGTGCGGTCGGTGTTCACTTCCTTCGGATTGTTGATCAGCCATACCGTCAGCGGCACGTAGATCAGCACGTTGATGAATATGCCGATGGTCGGACCGACGACCAGCAGCAGTCCGCCGCCGACGGCCGGGCCGAGCAGCAGGCCGAGGGTACGCGACGTCGCCAGCAGGCGGATGGCGCTTTGCAGCTGGCGGCCGCCGACCACATCGTGGATCAGCACCTGTCCGGCGGGCGCCCACAGGACGCCGGCGAATCCGTGGACGATCAGCAGGATCACCGCGTGCCATTTTTCAAGACTGTCGGTGGCGAACAGGATGCCCCAGCCGAAGGAGACGAGCATGAACAGGCCCATGCCCGCCTGGATGATGCGTCTTGTGTCGTAGCGGTCGGCAAGCGCCCCCGCCCAGATAGAGCCCACCAGGAACGGCACCCAGTGGGCGATAACGGCAAAACCGGCAAGCGACGGGGACTGGAATTTCTCGAAGATGATCCAGTAGCTGATCACGTGTTCGACGCTGTCGGCCATCATCGCGAGCGCCGCGCCGAGCAGATAGGTGCGCGACGCCGGGTAACGCAGGGCGGCGTAGGAACGGGTGTCGGGAGTCGTCGGTTGCTGGGGCTCGGCAGTCGTCATGCGGTGCGCATTATCCTCAGGCGGTGCTCAGGCCGGCTGTAACCGGCGCCGCAGGTCCGCAATCAGGGTGGGGAGGCCGTCTACGCTCCCGCAGGCGTCGAACATGTAGTAGTCCGGCCGCTTGACGATCACGTCGCAGGAAATTTCATCCATCAACCGGGTGAAATAGCCGCTGACATCTTTTAGCGTACCGTCTCCGTCGCCGATATGCACAATTTTGCCGCCCAGCTCTGCCCAGAATGCAAGGTCGTCGTCGCCGAGCACGTCGCGCGGGTGCCCGTTCCGCGAAATGATGACGAAGCCGTGCCCGGTGACATCGTCGAATTTGCCTTCGCGGCTGCGGGTTGCGACGACACCCTGGCCGACGGCCCTGCCGCCGCATTCTCCCTGTACAAGTCCCGCCTCGAAGCCGGGCACACGGAAGGCGATCAGCTTCTTTTCACCCATTGCACCCTGGTTTTCGGCCTGAACGGCGCGGAGCGCGTCGTTGCGCAGGCGGACCTTTTCCGGGTCGCGCTCGTTGACGTTCTGGCCGACCTTCATGCTTTCGACGATCGTTGCCCGGGCGCTGGGGCCGCGCTCGGCCTCGTAGGTTTCGAGCAGGGACGGCGTTGCCAGGCCGTGCAGCACCAGATCCAGTTTCCAGGCGAGGTTATGGGAATCGCGAAATCCCGAACACATCCCCTGGGCGAGAAACGGTGGCATCTGATGCGCCGAATCGCCGGCCAGGAAGATGCGTCCGTCCTGCCAGCGTTCCGCGATCAGCGACCGGAACTGGTAATTCACGGCGCGGATGATCTCGAAATCTTCGGGCGTGCCGCCCTCCGGCCGGTCGAGACGTTTCCATATGTTTTCGGGCTTCAGCGCTTCTTCCGGCGTTTCGCCGTCGAAGATCATGAACGACCAGCGGCGGTGGTCCGGTCCCATCTGCATGGTCATGCCGGGCTGTTCGGGTTCGCAGAACTGGCGGAGTTCGGGCCGGTCGCCGCGCCCGCGTTTCTGCTTCCCGTCAATCACGAGCCAGGCCTGGTCGAAGCCGAGATCCTCGTATTTGATTCCCAGCGTCTCGCGGACGAAGCTGTTGCCGCCATCGGCGCCGATCAGGTATTTGCCCCGTAATTCACGTATCTCGCCATCGCAATCCGCGGTCACGGTCACGCCGGCATCGTCCTGGGTCAGCGCATTGACCGTCCAGCCCTGCAAAACGTCGACGGCGCTCAGCGCTTTGGCCGTCGCGTCGAGTTCGGCTTCGAAGGCGGGCTGATAGATCGACGTCATTTCCGGCCAGCCGTGGGTTTCCATGTCCGCGACGTCGTTGGACAGCAATACCTCGTCGTGGAACCCCATTTCGTAGGTCGGCAGGAACCAGGTCGCCGGCAGAATACTGTCGATAACGCGTATTTCCTGGAACATGCGCAACACGTCGTCATGGACGATGCCGACGCGCGGCAGATTGTAGAGCGTCCTGTAGCGCTCGATCACGGCAACCTTGTGGCCGGCGCGGCCCAGAAGGATGGCGGCGAGCATGCCGGTGGGGCCGTATCCGGCGATCAATACGTCATACATGATCCGTCAGCCTTTCATTGTCGGGCGTTCACTGTCCGCACCTTGCCCGCAATGCGGACCCGTGTGAATGTTCGGTCCTTAACAATAAACCGGATCGGGGAGAAAAGGGTATGAGCGACACGTTCGGCGACGTCGCCCGTCATTACGGCGAGGCGGAAATCGGGGAGCGCATCCTGGCGGCGCTGGCGGCCGAAGGCATCGATACGGATAACCTGTCCACTGCCGATCTCGCGACCGTCGACCAGTTTCATACCCGGGGTCTGCCCGCGACACGGGCGCAGGCCGACATGATTGCGCCGACGGCGGAAATGTCGGTTCTGGATATCGGCTGCGGCGTCGGCGGGCCTGCCCGTTTCCTGGCCGAATCCTACGGCTGCCGGGTGACGGGTATCGACCTGACGGCGGAATATGTCGAGGTCGCCGATATGTTGTCGCGGCGCTGCGGGCTCGACCGGCTTACCGGATTCCAGGTTGCCAATGCGCTCGATCTGCCATTCGGGGACGGCGTATTCGACCTTGCGTGGACCCAGAACGTGTCGATGAACCTGCCGGACAAGAAAGCGTTTTTCGACAGCATCTTCCGCGTTCTCAGGCCCGGCGGAAAGCTGTCCTCGTCGGAGGTCGTGACCGGCGACGCGGAAGAACCGGTTTACCCGCTGCCCTGGGCGCGGGAGCCGTCGATCAATTTCGCCGTGCCGGCGGACGCGATGAAAACGGCGCTTGAAGCCGCCGGATTCCGCCTTCTCGACTGGCAGGATACGACGGCCGACGCCGTTGCCGTTTTTCAGAACCCCGGTCAGGCGGCGCGCCGCGGCAAGCTGGGGGTCGGGCTGGTGGCCGGGGCGGATTTCGGCGAACGGTCGGCAAACCTGGCCCACGGCATGGCGGACGGGCGGTTTGCGAGCGTGATGTTCGTCGCCGAACGGCCCGCCTAGAGGGAACTATCCGGCGGCGACGCGTTCCAGCAGGGTCCGGGCTTTGCGGATCATGGCCCGGTCGATCATCTTGCCGCGAAAGTCGAACGCGTTTCCGCCGGCTTCCTCAAATGCATCGACCATGTCGCGGTAATAGGCGATTTCCTTTTCCGACGGTGTGAAGACCCGGTGAACCGCGTCGATCTGTTTCGGATGGATGACCGTCTTGCCGCGATAGCCGAGCCGCCGGGCATTTTCGCTGTCGCGGATCAGACCGGGTTCGTCGTCGAGGCCGAGAAAGACCCCGTCCATCGGGTGGTCGATTCCCGCCGCCCGCGCCGCCAGCAGGATCTGCGACCGGGCATACAGGATCTCCGTGCCTTCCGGGGACCAGTCCGCGCCGAGATCGGTCTGTAGGTCGCCGTCCTGCGCGCTGCCGACGATGACGGACGATACGCGCGGGCTCGCGGTCAGGATGTCATAGGCAAACTGAACCCCCAGTGCAGACTCGATCATCGGGACAATTTCGAATGCGCCGGGTGCCAGTCCCCGCGATCGTTCGCGTTTTTCGATCTCCGCCGCGGTCCAGGTTATGTCTTCCACCGACTGCGCCTTGGGCAGAACGATGCCGTCGACGTCGGTAAGCACAACGGCGTCGAGATCTGCGGCGGTTTCTTCCCTGCCGGCGTCGGCGATGCCGTTGACGCGTACGTAGCGGGGCAGCGGGCGCGGCGCCGACAGCGCATCGGCAAGCATGCGCCGTGCGGTATCGCGTTCGGCGGCGGGCACCGAGTCCTCCAGATCGTATAGCAATCCGTCGGCGCCGGCGCCGGGCGCTTTCTCGATCATGCGGTCGCGGTGACCGGGGACGAAAAGCAGGGTTCTGACGGGATCCATGAATATTCCTCAGTCGGATGGCGGGCGGGAATCGATAATCCGGCGAAGCTTGATCGATTCAGTCTGATCGTAAAGCGTGCCCCGGTCGACAAAGCGGATCTCGGGACGCATCGACACCGCATTGCGGATGTCGGCCGATATCCGGTCGCGCAGCGCTTCGTCGCCGTCGCGTTCGATCCGCAATATCATTTCGTCCATGGCGCCGGGCACGTCGTCGCGGCGGAATTCGATCTGGACGTCGCCGACCCCGTCGATTGCGCCCAGATAGTCGAGCACCACATCTGTATTGACCAGCATGCCCCGGCATTTCACCAGGTTGCCGGTACGCCGCGGGGTGGCGACCACGCGCTCGCCGAGCCGTCCCGAAAGCGGGCAGGGGGCAAGCGACAGCGTGACTACGTCGCCGACGATATAGCGCAGCATCACCGTGCCGCGCCGGTGCAGATGCGTTATCGCCAGATGGCCTTCCTCGCCGTAGGGAACGCGCTTGCCGGTCTCCGGGTCGACGGTTTCCAGGAAATAGAGATCGGGCGTGATGTTCTGGGGCGCTGAATCGTCGGCGCATTGTACCAGCCCGCCCTGCATTTCCGTAAAGGCATAGCGGGCGCGGAAACCGATTTCGCGTGCGCCCATCGTCTGCAGATTGGCGCGCAGTTCGGTGCGCAGGTTTTCTGAGACCGGCTCCCCGGACGTAACGACCAGGCGGACGTCGGAAAAATCGGCGCCGCGTGCACAGGCGTCGGCGACAAACCGGCGGATAAAACTGGGTACGCCCCACAGCACGGTCGGGCGTACCGGTTCTATCTTTTCAATCGCCTCGGCTGTGGAATTGCGCACCCGGAAGTCGGAATTTGCCGACCCGGTCATGCCGTAGACCACGGGCTGGCCGCCGATCATGCCGGACCGGGTTACGCTGAGAAACGCGCCGGTCGGAAATGCCGCGACCGGATAGAGGTTGGCGATCCGGTCCGCCGCCACCAGTCCCTCGGCATCGTTGCAGCGCCGCGCCTGATCGAGAATGCCGTAGATGTCGTGGGTGGTGTTGTAGAACGGCGAGGGCTTGCCGCCCGTCGTTCCGGACGTGTAGGCGATGTCCCAGATAACGCGCTCTTCGAGGCCGAAATCGTCCGGCAGCCGGTCTTCGTTCAGCCGGAAGGCCTGCGGGTCGGCGATGTAATCCTGCTTTGATGTCAGCGGCAGTTGACCGAGGTCGTCGATCGACCGGAAATCGTCCGCCGTCAGCCCGCTTCTGGCGAGGACGGACCTGTAATGCGGATGTGCCGCGGCAACCGCCTGCATCGTCCGATGCAGGCGTGCCGACCGAATGCGTTCTATCGCCGCCGCTGACGGGAATTCATCCATGAAAGCGACCGGACGGTCAGGAAGGTTCGATGTCGATGACCCAGAGCGTTTTGACGATGGGGCCGAGAACGGCCTGGACTTCCTTATGTGCGGGATGCGGGCCGTACTCGGCAAGGACGCTCCTGTCGCGCATGGTCACGATGACCGAATGGGTGAAATTGCCCGCCCGGCCGGAAAAATCCTTGCCCGATTGTACGCTTTCTATCCCGTCGATCTTGCCTTTCAGGGCTTCGACATCTTTCAGGGCGGCCATTTTGGCGTCCTCGGCCACACCTTCGTTGAATTCGAGCATGACAATATGCTGGACGGTCATTCCTGTTCTCCATTGCTTGTTTTACAGCGCATGCTGCCCGTATATCCGGGCCAGTACAAGCATCCGGAGGTTGGATCGTTCCGGGGCAGCAGGTACCGACAGGGGCTGCCCGGGCTACACTTCAGGCGGGAATACGGCGCTGTACCATACCGGGATGCGCGATGGCGGCGCAGGCTGCAATTTTATTCCCAACGGTTTGTGCCTTCTATACCCGGATCGGGATCATGCGGGGGCGTTGTGGATTTGCCCGGGCAACCGCTGCGGGAAACGGTCCGAAATTACGAATGCGTCGATTTGCAGTCCAGCCCGTCCGGTCGGTGTGCCGTCCACAGGAATACGGTTTCGGGGCGGTCTGCTGACAGTTGTATTACGCAGCGGCCAATCGTCCGCAGGAGGGGTGCGAATGCGAATGATTGTCCCCTGAAACCCGCGGAAAACCGCAGAAAATTAACCATGAAATTTTTGCTAAACTGCACGAGTCCGGTTGACTGAAACAATATGAAGTGGAATAAACGGAATTGAAACAACACGGTGATCGAGCGTTCTGTTCGGCTGCCTGACCGTTTTTTGTATTTTGTAGTGTAACTGGTGAGGCGCCGGAAATGATTAAGATTAACAGAACCCTGATGGCGACCGCAGTTGCGGTTGCAGTCTACCTTCCGGTCCAGAACGCCAGCGCATTCGAACTTCCCATCGCCGGCGGCCGCTGGGGCGGCGGCGCCCAGGGAGACGCTGCCAGCGTCACATGGAGCGTCGCACCCGACGGCACTTCCATCAGCAATTTCAGCAGCAGCGGTTCCGAGCTTCCGGCGCCGAGCGATCTTGTCTCGCGCTTGCGGGGAATATACGGCGATGCGGATATCGCCGGCGATACCAATTACGTCGGCGAAACGTGGTTCGGTCACGTAAACGAAGCGTATAACCGCTGGTCGCAGCTGTCCGGGCTGACGATGACGTACGAGCCGAATGACGACGGTGCGCCCTATAACGGCGCCACCGGCGCGCCCGGCGTGCGGGGCGATATGCGCATCGGCGGCCATGCCATTGACGGCAGCGGCGGTATCCTTGCCTACAACTTTTTCCCGAGCAGCGGTGGCGACGGCGTCTACGATACCCTGGGCAATTCCTATGAAAATCTGCTCAACGATTCCCGCAAGCTGCGCAATGTCGTGATGCACGAGGTCGGGCACGGGCTGGGCCTCGATCATACGTCGGGTGTGCCCGATAATCTGATGAATGCGTCGACGCCGGTGAATCCCACCTTCGATGGTCCGCAGCTCGACGACATTCTTGGTATCCAGCGCCTGTATGGCGATGCGAACGAGAAAAACGGCGGCAATGACACCATCGCGACGGCGACCGATCTTGGCGCGCTGACTTCCGGCGTGCCGGTTGCCATCGGACAGGATGCGATCGACCAGGCGGTTGGCCGGTATGAAACAGACTTCATCAGCATTGACGGCACCAGCGATACCGACGTGTTCATGTTCACCATCGGCGCGGGCGGCATGCTCGACGCGTTGATGACGCCGCTCGGGCCGAGCCAGAACGGCGACGATTATGCGGCTTTCAGCGATCTGTCGCTCGAACTGCTGGATTCGCTCGGCAATGTTATCGTGTCCGACAATGACGGTCTTGCCGGCGAAGCCGAAGGCTTTACCGACTTCCTGCTGCTGGCGGGGGACTATTTCCTGCGGATCGGCGGCGGCGACGACTTCGCCCAGTTCTACGGCCTGCAACTCAGCTTTGCCGAAGAAGAAACAGTCGTTGCATCCGTGCCGGCCCCCGGTGCGGCGCTCCTGTTCCTGCTCGGTGTCGGGGCCATTGCGGTCCGCCGCCGCCTGTAATCCCTGATTTTCAGCGCCCGCGGGCGCCGTCGAGAAACCCGGCTTTCCAGCCGGGTTTCTGCGTTTCGGGGGATGAAAGTGCGGTCCGTAGAACAGGGGTTGATATGCTCAGTATTATGCGCATAATACTGAGCATAATTCAGATGAGGGAGAATACGGCATGGCGCAGAATCAGATTATCGTTTCCGGCGGCGGGCTCGGCGGGCTTGCTGCGGCCCTGGGACTGGCATCGAAGGGCAAGAATGTCATCGTTCTCGAAAAAGCGGCGCAGCTGGGCGAGATCGGCGCTGGTATCCAGCTCGGACCGAATGCCTTTCATTCCTTCGACTATCTCGGGATAGGCAAGGGCGCGCGCGCGCAGGCCGTCTATATCGACCACCTGCGCTTCATGGACGCGATCACCGCCGAGGAGGTGGCCCGCGTCCCGCTCGACGAGAAGTTCCGGGCGCGGTTCGGCAATCCTTACGCGGTCGTGCACCGGGCGGATCTCCACAAGGAAATGGTCAAGGCGTGCGAAGATCACGACCTGATCGAGCTTCGCGTCAATAGCGAGGTCACGGGCTACGATCAGGATGGCAGTTCGATTACCGCCAACCTGTCTTCCGGCGACACCGTGACGGGAGATTTGCTGGTCGGTGCCGACGGGCTTCACTCGGCCGTGCGCGCGAAACTGGTGGGAGACGGAGCCCCCCGGTCGTCCGGTCATTCCACGTACCGGTCTGTCATTCCGGTCGACCAGTTCCCGGAAGAGATTCGCTGGAACGCCGCGACCCTGTGGATGGGACCCAATTGCCACCTTGTGCACTATCCGCTGTCCGGCTCGAAAGTGTTCAATATCGTCATCACCAAGGTCAACGACGCGACAGAGGTCGTCGCCGGGAAGCCGCTGACCCATGCCGAAGTCCATGCGAATTTCGATCATGTCCATGAACTGCCACAGAAGCTTATCGAGATAGGACTGGACTGGAAGGTCTGGGTGCTGTGCGATCGGGCGCCGACCGAAAACTGGATCGACGGCCGCGCCGTGCTGTTGGGCGATGCAGCGCATCCGACGTTGCAATACTACGCCCAGGGTGCCTGCATGGCGCTGGAAGATGCGGTCTGCCTGTCCGAGATACTCGGCAATGGTCCCGACGATCTCGATGCCGCGCTGACCAAATACCGCGATACCCGCCTGGTTCGCACTGCGCGTATCCAGATCGGCTCGCGCCAGCTCGGCGATAACTGGTTTCACGTCGACGGGGTGCACAGGAAGCTTCGTAACGAGATCATGGGAAATATGTCGGCCGATGATTACTGCGATCAACTCGGCTGGCTCTACGGCCACAAAGCATCGGACATCGCTGCCTGATGGCGGTGCCGGGCGAGAATGCGGTGGCTGTCGCCGACAGCTATATTCTCGACAACCTGCGGGCGGCGCCGGGCCATCTGCTGCGCCGGTGTCAGCAGATCGCGGTTTCGGTCTTTCTCGACGAATGCCGCGGCTACGATCTGACGCCGCTTCAATTCGCCGTTCTCACGGCATTGCTGCAGGGCGGGCCGGAAGACCAGGTCCGTCTCGGCGGGCGCCTCGCGCTCGACCGGACGACGATCGGCGTCGTCGTGAAAAACCTCGAAGAGCGGGGTCTGGTCACCCGCCGCGTGTCGGAAAAAGACCGGCGCTCGAAACCGGTGTCGATCACCGCCGACGGCGAACGGCTGATTTACGATGCGGTTGCCGCCGCCGAAGCGGCGCAGGACCGCATGCTTGCCCCCCTGACGGCCGCCGAACGCCGCCAGTTCATCCGGTTGCTGCAGAAAATGGCGGACGGCAATAACAGCGAGAGCCGGGCACCGCTGAAGCGCTAGAGCATATTTCGCTTACGCGGAGTCGTGTCAGTCCCGCCGGAGCGTCGGGTCCCGGAGCGTCGTGTCCTGGCCGGGGGGCGCGTTGTCGATGGCCCCTTCCAGGGTCATTTCCTCGCGCCATTCGCCGGCCGGGCGGATATGGCCGTCGGAACCGATCTGGTCGATGCCCCAGTAGATTTCGAGCATGTGGTTGTCCGGATCGAAAAATTCGACGGCAACCTGCGATCCCGCGCGCCGCCGGCCCTGGTATGAAATCCTGACGTTGTGCTTTTCGAGGTGATCGCGGGCGCGGAGCACTTCGTCGAGGCTCGAAACCTCGAACGCCATATGGTTCAGCTCGTTGCTGTTGGCCGGTCCCTTGGCGCCGCCGACCAGCGCCACGCCGTGATGGTCGTTCGCACAGCGCATGAACACCATGCGCCCCGGCACCATGGTGGACGGGTATACGTCGGATACCCGGAACCCGAGCACCTGGGTGTAGAATTCGACGGATTTTTCAAGGTCCTGCACCATCAGCACGACATGGCCGATCTTGTTGATCGAAAAGGGCAGCCCGTCCGGCGTTTTCGTCTCGCGAAGCGCAATTGCATCGGGCGTTTCCAGCCCTTCGTAGTCGATAATACCGCGTGCCATCTGTTTCTCCCTGTCGGCGTTTCCTGAGGGACAGACTAACGCTTTCCGGGCAACGTGTAATGCCCGGAAAGCGTTGATCGTCGGCCCTGAGGTTCAGGGATGCGGACCGGGAAAAACGTTTCCGTGCCCATAGCCGGGCGCCGGGCGGACAGGCCGTGCCGGATCGTATCGGACGGCGGGAGGAGCCCGATGCATCTCCGCCGCGTTAAATTTTCCCCAGTGCCTTTAACACGATTTCCGGGGTGATCGGCTGTTCCTTTACGCGGCCGGATGTCAGCGGTTTGATCGCGTCGTTGACGGCGTTCATCATCACGCCGGGAGCGGCGCCGGTACCGGATTCGCCGGCGCCCTTGGCGCCGAGTTCGGATTCGCTGGTCGGGGTTTCGACATGGCCGACTTCGATATCCGGCATTTCGAACGCCATCGGCGTGACGTAATCGGCCATCGTGCCGTTCTGCAGCTGGCCGTAATCGTCGTAGATGCAGTGTTCGTACAGCGCGCCGCCGAGACCCTGGACCGCGCCGCCGCGAATCTGTTCGTCGGCAAGCTGCGGGTTGATGATGCGGCCGCAGTCTTCGACGACCCAGTGTTTCAGGTGCCTGATCCAGCCGGTATCGACATCGACCTCGACATACGCGCCGTGGATGCCGTTGGTGTAGATATAGGGCGAATCCTGCAACCGGTAGCGGCGCGTATGCGACAGCACCGGCTGGTAGTCGTTCGGCAGTTCGCCGAGCTGGAAATGGCCGATCCGGCCAATTTCCGACAGCGGAATACGCGCGTCGTTCGACCCGAAATCGACCACGGCGCCGTCAACGATGTCGAGGTTTTCGGCATCCGTCTGGAGCAGGATTCCTGCCATGTGCAGGATTTCCCGCCGCAGGTCGAGCGCGGCCTGGTAGGTTGCCTCGCCGCCGATCGCCGTGGCGCGCGACGCATAGGTGCCGCCGCCATAGGGCGTGGCATCGGTGTCGCCGGAAATGGCGCGGACCATGTCGGTCGAGCAGCCGATGGCTGCCGCCGCGATCTGTTCCATCACGGTGTCGACGCCCTGGCCCTGGTCGGTGACCCCGAGGGAGACGATGACGCCGCCCGACGGTTCCAGTTTCACGGTGGTGGCATCCTGCGCCGCGATCCGTGCGCCGCCGGCGCCGTAATAGCCGACGGGGCTGGGCGCGGTGCCCTTGATAAAGCCGGCAACGCCGATCCCGCGATAAATGCCCTTTTTGCGCAGCTCCGCCTGTTCGGTGCGGAGATCGGCGTAGTTCATCAGCCCGTGCAGTTTTTCAAGACAGGCCTGATGCGACAGGTCCTTCATGGGCAGGCCGGAGCCGATGATCTGCGGATAGGAATCGTCTTCCATGATGTTCTTGCGCCGGATATCGAACGGATCGAGCCCGGTGACGTCCGCGGCCCAGTCCATCATGTATTCGGCGACCGAGATACCGATCGGGTGGCCGACCGCGCGGTACTGCGATGTCGGCACGGCGTTGAGATACACAACCGTCGCCTTGGCGCGGTAGTTCCTGTGTTTGTACGGCCCGAAGCTGATATGGAGAATCTGGTTGGCTTCGAACACCGACGTGCGCGGGTATTGCGAATACGCGCCGACGCCGGACAGATCGTCGATCTCGGCGGCGATCAGGGTGCCGTCGTTCATGACGCCGATCTTGGCCCTGACCCGGTTTTCGCGGGCATGAATGTCGGACACGAAGGATTCGAGCCGGTCGGCCACGAACTTCACCGGGCGACCGAGCTTCATGGAGGCCGCGGTCGCCGCGACTTCGTCGCCGAAGGTATGGATCTTCAGCCCGAAAGAGCCGCCGACATCGGGGGCGACGATGCGCACGTTGTGTTCGGGGATGCCGAGCGTGGTCGCGAACACGGTTTCGATCATGTGCGGGCACTGGCTCGACGTATGGATCACCAGCCGTTCCGTACCGGGATCGTATTCCGCCAGGACGATGCGGGATTCAAGGCTGACCGCCGTGTGGCGGCCGAACTCGAAGGTCTCTTCCAGAACGTGATCCGCTTCGGCAAAGGCCTTGTCGACATCGCCGGTTCCAATCACCTTCTCCCAGGCGATATTGTCGCCGAGATTGGGATGAATGACGGGCGAATCCGGCAGGATGGCCTTTTCCTTGCGGATGACGACGGGCAGTTCCTCGTAATCGATCTGGACCATTTCGCCGGCGTCTTCGGCCTGGGCGCGGGTGTCGGCGACGATCATCACGACGGGTTCGCCGTGCCAGCACACGCGGTCGACCGCCATCGGGTATTGCGGTTCGGCCTTCATGTTGTCGAACACCTTCAGCGTGCCGACCCAGGGGCCGGTGCACATTTCGGCCAGTTCGGCGCCGGTCATGACCAGTCTGACGCCGTCGGCGGCCTTTGCGGCCGTGGTGTCGATGTTCAGGATCTTCGCATGGGCATAGGGGCTGCGGACGAAGGCCGCATGCACGGTGCGCGGCGGCGTGATGTCGTCCGTGTAGCGGCCGCGGCCGGCAACGGCGCGTTTCGCGCGGGTACGGGGGAGGGTGCGGCCGATATAGGAATTCGGACGGTCATAGGGGTGGATAAAGCCCATCTTGTTAGCCCTTGAGTCTGTCGTTATTGGTCTTTTCGATCGCGTCGACGATCGCATGATAGCCCGTGCAGCGGCAGTAATTGCCGGACATGAACTCGCGGATATCTTCGCGGCTCCGGGGCGATTTCTCGGCCAGCAGTTCGGCCGCCGTCATCAGCATGCCGGGCGTGCAGAATCCGCATTGCAGCGCGTTGCGGTTCACGAAATTGTCCTGCAGGTCGGCGATTTCGCCGGAATCGGACAGGCCTTCGATGGTGACCACGTCTGCGCCTTCGGCCTGGGCCGCCAGCATCAGGCAGCCGCGCACGACATCGCCGTTCACGCGCACCGAGCAGGCGCCGCAGATGCCGTGTTCGCAGCCGAGATGCGAACCGGTAAAGCCGAGATCCGTTCTGATAAAGTCGACCAGGTGCTGGCGGACCGGCACCAGACGGGTCACCGGCTCGCCGTTGACCGTCATATTGACGGTGATCATTTCCTCGCTCATGCGGCACCCCCGGCACGGGCGACGGCCGCATCCATGGCGCGTCCCGTCAGAACCTTTTGCAGGTGCATCTTCATGGCCGCGCTGCCGTGCAGGTTGGTCATCGGGTCGAGGTCGTTTTCCAGCGCTGCCGTGACGGCGTCGCGGGTTTCGTCCGACCATGTCTTGCCGTTCAGGGCGGCGACGGCGTTCGCGCCGATGGTCGGCTTGTCCTCGCTGGCGAAATATACCAGCCGCATATCGTTGACCGTGTTGCCGGATACGCTGCCATAGGCGGCGATGCCGGCAATGGCGAAATCGCCGTGACGGCGGGCGAGTTCCAGGAACACCGACACGTTTTCCTTCTTCTGCGACGGGATGCGGATTTCGACCAGAAGCTCGCTTTCGGTGCGCGCGGTTTCGTACAGGCCGTGAAAGAAGTCCTCGGCCGGTATTTCACGCTTGCCCGCCGTGCCCTGTACGACGAGCGTCGCGCCAAGGGCCAGAATGCAGGCCGGCATTTCCGCTGCCGGGTCGGCCATCGCGACGCTGCCGCCGATAGTGCCGCGGTTACGGATCGCGACATGGGCGACATGGGGCATGGCTTCGGCGATCAGGGGCAGATGTTCGGCAACGATATCCGAATTCAGCACTTCGACATGGCGGGTGAGCGCGCCGATGCACACCGTGTCGCCGTCGAGTCTGATGCCTTTCAGGTCGTCGAGCCCGTTGATATCGATAAGGATGCCGGGTTGCGAAAGACGCATATTCAGCGTCGGCATCAGGCTTTGGCCGCCTGCGAGAATGCGACCTTCGTCGCCATGCTGGTCGAGCAGTTCGAGCGCGTGACCGACGCTTGTCGCCCGAATATATGAAAACTTTGGCGCCTTCACGGCCCCTCCTGTTTATGCTGTTTTGGGTAGAGAAATTAGTTCCCGAATGTCCCATCTCGCCGAACGGAGTTCAAGGGGCGAAAACGCATGGATGGGTCTCTTGATCCGGTACGCTCGGAGGTGAGACAATCGGGCTCGCCAACTGAAAATGCCGGGACGCGCCACGTGGAACTGAAAAAACACAACAGATACGATTATTCGCCGATCACCGAGCGGGCCGATTACGACTGGCCCGACGGTAAACGGCTGGCCGTTTATTTCGGCCTGAACATAGAGCATTTCAGCTTCGGCGAAGGGCTTGGCCATACGCCGACGAATCCTGGCACCCAGCCCGACGTCCGGAACTATTCGTGGCGCGACTACGGCCTGCGCGTCGGCATCTGGCGGGTGTTCGACCTGTTCGATTCCCTCGGCCTGCCGATGTGCCATCTGATGAACACTTCGATTTACGACTACGCCCCGCAAATCCCGGCGAAAATCCGCGAACGCGGCGACGAATTCGTCGGTCACGGGATTACCAATTCGGAAGAACAGGGCGCCTATTCAGAGGCCGATGAAGCGGCGCTGATCGCGGATGCGACCCGGGCGTTCCGGGACAACGAAGGGGACGGGCCGGGCGGCTGGATGGGACCGTGGATTTCGGAAAGCGCCTTCACGCCGGATCTGCTGGCGGAGAACGGATATCGATACATCATGGACTGGTCAGCGGACGACCAGCCGTTCTGGATGTCGACCCGGGCCGGAAAGCTGCTGTCGATCCCGTATCACATCGAAATCAACGATTCCCCGGCGCAGTTGTCGCGCCGTCATACGGCGGACGATTTTACCCGGATGGTGACCGCCCATTTCGACGAGCAGATGCGCCAGTCCGCCAAGCAGCCTCTGGTCTTTAGTCTCGCCCTGCATACCTTCGTGGTCGGACAGCCCTACCGATTGGCGGGCCTGCGGGATATCCTGACCCATATCGTGAACCATCCCGATGCCGACCGGATCTGGTTCACCCGCCCGCGTGACATACACGCGCATGTCGCGGCGCTGCCGGCGGGGATGGTGCCCGGCGGCTGAACCATCGCGCGTTAGGCACCTGTAAACGGATTTACGGGAAAATGTCCTCCGGATCATGAATCGGGAGGTTTTTTGTGCATATCCGCAATTTAACAATCCTGGCCGCGACCGCGGCGTTTATGGCTTTTTCCGTCGCTTCGCCGTCCGCGATCGGCGGCAAGCCGGCTGCGAAAAAGGACGAAGGCCCCAAGCTGCCGCCCGCCAAGATAGAGGATATTCATGTCGGGGGCGTCTGGACCCGCGCGGCGCGCAAGGGCGAGAAAACCCATATTTTCATGACCATCGAAAACAAGGGGCCGGTGCCGGTGCGCCTGCGCGGCGGCGAAACCGATATCGCCAAGTATATCCAGCTGGTCCGTTTCAGAATGCAGGGCGCCTATATGCTGACCCGAATGGTCGGCCCGGTCGCCGTGGAGCCCCACGAAAAATACACGTTCGAGCCCGGCATCGTCGGCCTGGAACTGCGCGAACTGCACAAGGACCTGCGCCGCGGCGAAGTCCTGCCGCTGACCCTCGAATTCGCCGGGATCGGCGCAATAAAGGTCGAGGCCGAGGTCGATTCCCGGACTGCCGTGCGCTATCCCCCGCCGGACGAATTGCCACCGGCAAAAGAGGCCCACTAGAGCATATTCCGCTTACGCGGGAGCGGGCCGGTGCCGTCAAAACAGGAACCGTTCCAGGGAAGCATCAGGCATAGATGACGGGCTGAATCCCCCGTCGTTGCCATGGGGGACGGCGCTGTCCTACACTTCGGTTCTTGTCATCAGGGAACCGGGCAATGCCGAAAATCCTCAGCGAAGACCAGATCGCATTCTACCGCAACAACGGCTATCTCGCGCCGCTCGACGGGATCGATCCCGGCACGGGGGCTGCCATGCTCCAGGATCTCCACGCGTTCGAGGACGCGCAGGGCATGTCCGCCGGCGCGCTCAGTATGAAGGGCCATCTGTGTTTCCGGCGGTCTTACGATATTACCTTCGACGATCGCATCCTGGACGTCGTCGAGGATCTGATCGGGCCCAATATCCTCGTCTTCGCGTCGCGCTTCTGGATCAAGAAGGCGGGGGACGGCACCTACGTGTCCTGGCATCAGGATTCCGCCTATTTCGGTCTCGACCCGCATGACCTTGTTACGGTCTGGCTGGCCCTGAGCGACGCGACGCCGGATATGGGCTGCATGAAGGTCATCCCGGGCTCGCATCGGGGCCCGACCTACAGCCACGAAGAAACCTTCCATGAAAAAAACCTTCTCGCCCGCGGACAGTCCATCCGCGATATCGGCGACGCCGGTAATTTCGATTACATGGCGTTGAAGGCGGGGCAGTTTTCGTGCCACCATGAACGCATCGTCCATGGCTCTGACGCCAATGACACGGCGGGCGACCGCGTCGGGCTCGGTATTTTCTATATCCCGACCCATGTGAAATCGACCATCGGGCGGCGGACCGCATGCCTCGTCCGGGGCGTCGACGACTACGGCTACTGGGACACCGACCCCGTCCCCGAAGGACGCTTCGACACCGACATCATTTCCCACATCCGGGAAGCCAGCGAACGCTACGTCGACCCGCAATACGTCCAGGAAGCGGACGCGTAACACAGAACACAGGAATCGGAAGACATGGGAAAATACGCGCTCGGACAATCGGTGCCGCGGTCGGAAGACCCGAGGCTGCTGCGTGGCGGCGGACGGTTTGCGGATGACAGGTCCATGCCCGGCATGGCGCACGGTTACGTGCTGCGCTCGCCCCATGCCCATGCGAAGATCAACGGCATCGATAGCGCGGCGGCGAAGGCGGCGCCCGGGGTGATCGCGGTCCTGACCGGGGCGGACTGGGATGCGCTTGGCTGGGGCGACGTGCCCGGCGACCCGCCGCGCAAGCTGCGCGACGGCAGTACGGCGTTTGCGCCGCCATTCCCGGCGCTGGTATCCGACCGGGCGCGCTGCGTTGGCGACTGTGTCGCCTTCGTCGTGGCCGAAAGCCGGGCGCTGGCCCAGGACGCCGCCGAACTGATAGAGGTCGATTACGAACCCCTGCCGTCCGTCACCGATACGGAGTTCGCGGCGTCGGGCGACGCGCCCGTGGTGTGGGACGGCGCGCCCGGCAATATCGCCTTCGTTCATCTGGTCGGCGACAAGGCGGCGGCCGATGCGGCGTTCGAGGCGGCCGCCCATGTGGTGTCGCATAAATTCGTGATCAACCGGGTGGCGCCGGCGGCGATCGAGCCGCGCGCCTGTCTCGCCAGTTACGATACGGCCGACGACCGCTATACCATCTACACCACCCTGCAGCATGCCAATCCCTACCGGATGAATCTGGCGAAGGTGATGGGCGTGTCCGAAAGCAGGATCCGCGTAGTATCCGGCGATATCGGCGGCAGCTACGGCATGAAATCGTCGGTCTATAACGAAAATATCCTGGCGCTTTGGGCGACGAAGGTCACCGGCCGGCCGGTCAAGTGGACGTCGGACCGGACAGAGGCCTTCCAGTCGGATTCCCAGGGCCGCGATAACGTGACGACCGGCGAACTTGCGCTCGACAGGGACGGCAAATTCCTCGGTATGCGCGTGAAGACGATCGGCAATCTGGGCGCCTATGTCACCCAGGCGGCGGGCGGGCCGCTGACCATCAATCTCGGCACGCTGGCGGGGGTGTATACGACGCCGGCAATCCATGTCGACGTGACGGCGGTTTACAGCCACACCACGATCACGCGCCCGTTCCGCGGCGCCGGGCGGCCGGAGGCGGCCTTTGTCATCGAACGCCTGGTGGATCTCGCCGCCGACGAACTGGGGCTCGATCCCGCCGAACTCCGCCGCCGCAACACGATCCCGCCGGACGCGATGCCGTTCCAGACCGGACTGACGTTCAAATACGATTGCGGCGCGTTCGAGGAAAACATGGATATGGCGCTGGACATGGTGGATTACGCCGGGTTCGCCGCGCGCCGGGAAGACGCGAAAAACCGGGGCAAGCTGCGCGGCATCGGGATGTCGAACACGATCGAACGCGCGGCCTCGGCCGGGTTCGAAGGCGGCGAGATCCGCTTCGACCGCTCCGGTACGGCAACCGTGCTGTCCGGCGCGACCAATCACGGCCAGGGTCATGAAACCGTGTTCAAGCAGCTGGTCTGCGACCGGCTCGGGCTTGAATACGACGACGTTCACTACGGCCAGGGCGATACCGACATCGTCCCGTTCGGCCAGGGTACCGGCGGCTCGCGCTCGGCGACGCTCGGCGGCTCGGCGCTGGTGATGGCGTCCGATAAAATCATCGAAAAAGCGACCGAGATAGCGGCCCACATGCTGGAAGCGGCGGTGGACGATATCGAATTCGACGAAGGCGTGTTCTCGATCGCCGGCACCGACCGTCAGGTGACCATCACCGAGGTCGCGAAGGCGGCCGCCGTGCCGGCGAAACTGCCCGCCGGAATGGAGCCGGGCCTGACGGCGCAGGCCGTCTATAATGCGACCGAACAGAACTATCCCAATGGCTGTCACGTGGTCGAGGTCGAGATCGACCGGGAAACCGGGGTGGTCGATGTCGTGACCTACAATGTGGTCGACGATGTCGGCACGGTCATGAACCCGCTTCTGATGAAGGGCCAGATACAGGGCGGCGTCGGGCAGGGGCTCGGTCAGGCGCTGATGGAAGACATGCGCTACGATCCGGATAGCGGCCAGAACGTCACGTCCTCCTTTATGGATTACTGCATGCCGCGGGCCGACGATTTTTCGATGATCGAGATCAAGAGCAACGGCGTGCCGACGATGACCAACCCGCTCGGCGTGAAGGGGGCGGGCGAGGCCGGCGCCGTCGGTGCGCTGCCCGCGGTCACGAATGCCGTCGTCGATGCGCTATCGGAATTCGGCGTCACCCATATCGAAATGCCGGCGACGCCGGAACGGGTCTGGCGGGCGATGATCGGCTAGACCGTGCGGCTCACCGCTTTGGGCGATGTTCCAGTGATCCGGAATGACGCTTTATTTTTTTAGTTCGAAATAGGTGGGCTCGTCGGTGTCCTGGATAAACGCTTTGAACCCGGGAAATTTCCCGGTTGCTCTGAACCAGACACAACGCTCGACGCCGTTATAGAAATTCTCGTATTGCATACAGAGATAATCGTTCTTGGTGACCCACCAGCGCCCTGTATCGTCGCCATAGCTGTCGGTCGATACTGAAATTCCACCGTTCCTGGCAAATATAGCAGTGTAACCGATGCCGCTTGCCGTTGCGCCCTCAAGGGTGGACCCGGCGACAATTTTGGCCACATCCGCTGCGCTCATCTGGTCGTTTGCAAAAGCCGGTGCGGTATTGAGAAGACAAAGGATCGCGACAATAGAACGGTAGATGTGGGTCATTTTGATGAACCTTCTATTTTGACAAACCTTCCAACAGAAAAAGTATCGTAGCAAAAAGAGAACCATTGAGCCAAATGCCATTCTGGATGGCAGAACCGCAGCGAAGTACCTTTGAGCGCTCCATTACCCTTTCGGGTTTTCAGTGCCACAATGTCCGGGTCAGTTCGGGCTTCTCATTCAGGGATAATCCAGATGCCGCTTTCGATGTATCAGGCTTCGGTGCCGCTTTTCACGCAGACGCTTTCGGGGACTTCAGCGGTTCTGAACAAGGCGGTGGCGCATTATGCCGGAAACGGCCTCGACATCGCCGACCTGGTCGGCATGGCGCTGGCGCCCGACATGATGACCCTGGCGCAGCAGGTTCAGCAGGCCTGTCATCATTCGGTCGTTGCTGTATCGCGCCTTGCGAATATCGAACAGCCCGATTTGGGCGACACCGATTCGGATATCGACGCGATGCAGGCGCGGATTGCGGCTTCCCTGGCGTTCATGGCGGCGGTGAAACCCGACCAGATGGACGGCAGCGAAACCCGGCGGGCGGAAATCGGGATCCGGGTCGGTCCGATCGCATTTGCCGGCCAGGACCTGTTGCTGCATTTCACCATTCCGCAGGTGCTGTTCCACGCGACCACCGCCTATGACATCGTGCGCCATGCGGGGGTCGGTCTGGCAAAGGTCGATTTTCTGGGCAATGCCTTCAGCCGCAAAATCGACTGAAGCCGACGGTTCCGCCTAGATCACGCCGTCCTTCGTAAGTGCCGCGATTTCATCTTCGGAATATCCGTAGCGCTGCAGGATATCGATCGTGTGCTCGCCGTATTCGGGGGCCGCTGTCACGGTGTCTGCATCGTGGCGGTTGGGCGTGCGGGTCATGTGCAACGGCTGGGCAATGATTTCGAATTCGCCCCGTCTTTGCGACGAGACCTTCTTCGCGATCCCGGAATGGATGACCTGCGGATCGGCGAATACCTCGTCCAGGGTGTAGATCGGCCCGCAGGGTATGCGCGCATCGTTCAGCAACTCGATCCAGTGGGCGCTGGTCCGGGTCACGGTTACCTTCTCGATTTCCGCGATCAGCGCCGGGCGGTTCGTGTAGCGGTCGTCGAACGTGGCAAACCGCGGGTCGTCCGTCAGTGCCGCCGCGCCGATCGTTTCGCAGAACCGGGGCCACATTTCGGGCATCGGCGCCATGTTGATATAGCTGTCCTGCGTTTTGAACGCGCCCATCGGCGCGATCGACGGGTGATGGTTGCCCGACTGGGGCGGGATTTTGCGGTCGTAGGTCCAACTCGCCGCCTGGAAATCGAGCAGGAAAATCATCGCTTCGACCAGCGACGTATCCACCCACTGGCCTTCGCCGGACCGTTCCCGCTCCAGCAGCGCAAGCGCGATGCCGTTGGCGCACAGGATGCCGGCCGTCATGTCGCTGAGCGCCGCACCGGATCTCATCGGGCCCGCGCCGGGCTCGCCGGTCACCATCATATGGCCGCCCATCCCCTGCGCGATCTGGTCGAGACAGGGACGTTCCGCATACGGACCGTCCTGGCCGAAACCGGAAATGCTGGCATAGACAATGCGCGGGTTTATGGCCTTCAGGGTGTCGTAATCGACCTGCAGCCGGTGTTTCACGCCGGGGCGCATGTTCTCGACGACGACATCGGCCTCGGCGGCCATTTTATAGAATACCGCCCGGCCTTCGTCGGATTTGAGGTCCAGGGTCATCGACTTCTTGTTGCGGTGCAGGTTCTGGAAATCGGGGCCGTCGCGGCGGCCGAGATCGGCGCTGTCCGGTGCGCCCGGGGTTTCGATCTTGATCACGTCGGCGCCCCAGTCCGCCAGCTGACGGACCGCGGTGGGGCCGGACCGCGCGCGGGTCAGGTCGAGCACCGTGATATGCGAGAGAACTTGCTTGTTGGCTGTATCCGTCATCGAAATCTTCCAGGTTACGAATGTGCGATTCCAAGGTTTATCGGATAAACCATGGAACATGAATGATTTGTTGTACGCGATGCGGTGCCGGAGCGCGATGTCTGGCCGGCGGACATGACAGGCCCGGAAAGGCAAAGTGCCTATCCGTGGCGGGTGCAGGGCCCGGTCTACGGAACCGCCTTCTTCACCGGCAACCTGTTCCCGATCAGCCATGTGGTGATGCCGCTCTGGGCGGCGGTGGAACTGGATGCGTCGCTTTTTATGGTCGGGATCATCATCGCCAGCCGCCAGCTGCTGCCGGTTACCATGTCGATCCATGGCGGCGCGCTGCTCGACCGGTTCGGACCGCGGCGCGTGATCATGGTGCTCGGGGTGCTGGGGGCCTTGTCGACCGCGATGGTCCCGTTCCTGCCCTTTATCTGGGCGACAATCCTGCTGCAGATCGTCATCGGGTTCTGCGAGACGACCAACTGGATCGGGGTCCAGAGCGCGGTCGGGACGCTGATGAAAGGCAATGCCGTCTATGCCGGGCGCATGACCGCGTCGGCGCGTGCCGGCGGTTTTTTCGGGCCGGTCCTGATCGGCGTTGCCTACGAGACCGGCGGCCCGGTGGGGGGATTCCTGTGTTTCGGCGCCTGGGCGCTGTGCGGCGCCATCGGCGCGTCCTTTCTGCCGCGGCAGGAGAACGGCGAATCTGCGGGCCAGACGGATGACAGGGGCGGGGCCGCGCGCACGGATGTGCTGCCGAGCCTGGCGGATTACCGCGAGACGTTCAAATTGCTGGTCCTGCCCGCGATTGCGCTGGTGATCGCGGCGACGTTCATGCGCCAGACCGGATCGGGCATTCAGGCGTCGTTTTACAGCGTATGGCTGAAGGATCTCGGTTTCACGGCAGGCACGATCGGTCTGCTGATCGGAATCAGTAATGGCGTTTCTGCCCTGTCGGCGCTGAGCATCGGCCCGCTGTTGCGGCGGATCGCCGATTACTGGTTGCTGATCATAAGCGTCGGCCTTGCGATCCTCGGCGTTGCGGCAACGCCGCTCTTCGAAAGTTTTTTCTTCCTGGCGCTGGCCGTCAGCCTGCGCGGAGCGGGGCAGGGGCTGAATCTGCCCCTGATGATTTCCATCGCTTCGCGGACCGTCGCGCCGCGCCTGCAGGGCCGCGTTGCCGCCCTGCGGATTTCGTTCAACCGGCTGGGGGGCGCACTGGTGCCGGTCATAATGGGCGCGCTTGCCGAAGTGATCGGACTTGAAAACGCGTTTTATGCGGTCGGTGCGACCGGCATCGCGCTGCTTTGCGGTCTGTCATTGTGGGTGTTGCGGACGCGGGAGCAGTTCGAACCGGAATAAACTGCGCCGGCTGTTCCGAATGCCGTCCGGTTTGGCGCGGGCGCGCTGAAAAGCGTCGGAAGTTTTTACAAGTTTAAGATGTTCGGTTTCTTCCGGTTTTTGCGATTTCCGTATAATCCATTGAAACCTATAGATTAAAATTAAAAATTCCTCGGGAGGGCTGACTGGCATGGAATTTGCGTTAACCATGTCAGGGTAGGCGTATTTCACCCTCAAGTGTAAAGGACGTCTAGTATGTTTAGTTGTTTAGTTCGGACCGGCGGCGTCGTGGCGACAGCTGCGGTTCTCGGTTTTAGCGCACCGGCCCATGCCGTTGTGTCTTTCGATGCAAATGTCACAAATGAAGTAATCTTCGGTTCCGGCAATGCGAACGGCGCGTTTACCGTCGACCGGAGCAACGGCGTGGAACTCGGCCTGCGGACAAAGCTGCGGTTCGACGGCGCCAACCAGCCGCAAAACACGTTCAACAGCAATGGCGACGGCACATACAATTTCGCCGCCGGTCAGCCAGCCGGCACCGGGTTCGGGTTTGCACCGGGGTCGTCTTCGACCGCCACATGGAACTTTGAATGGTCGATCAATTCGAACGCCGACGGATCCAGCGGCCTGTTTCTCGACGGTCTTAGCTACGAACTCGGGATCGATTTCGATGCCGGTGTGGGAACGAATTTCCAGACCTTCGACCCGATCAACCAGGCGAATGCGGATCACGCCATCGGGACCAATGCCACCGGCAATGGCGGGGGCGTCAATGCGACCGATGCGACGAACTATGCGGCCCTGATCGGCAGTAACAACCTGGCCCAGAATTCCTGGAACATGGAATTTTTCGATACCGGCGCATTTCCCTTCGATGCCAATGTCGACGGAACTTACGATTTCTATCTGTCGGCTTCCGATCAGTTCGGCGAAGTTGCCAGGGTCGAAATTCAGGTGATCGTCGGCGCCGGCGCGACGGAGGTTGCCGAGCCTGGAATCCTTGCGGTGCTTGGTGTCGGGTTGGCGGGGCTAGGATTGACGAGGCGCCGCCGGCGTAGCTGACAGCCGCGCAGCCGCTATAATTCGGGAAAGAATACGCTATAATTCGGGAAAGAATAACTGCAAAAGGCGGTCCTGGCGGGCCGCCTTTTCTCTTGTCTGGCGCGGGCCTGACCGTAGGATGTCCGACCGGTATTCAATGGAAGGAATTCGAGATGGCTGAGGTTAAACAAAAGGAACAGGTCGGGCGCCGGGCGCGCGAAGTCCGGTCCACCTGCAAGGCGGGCGGCGTGGTCTGCGAAGTGTCGACGGCCGAGGGTCATACCATCGTGACCGACGAGCCCGCGGAACGCGGCGGTACGAATACCGGCGCCGCGCCGCTTTATCATCTGGCGGCATCGCTCGCAGCCTGTCAGACGGTCCAGATCGTCAAGGTCGCCGAAGCGATGCGTTTCAAGCACGGCGATATCAATATTGATTGCTCGGCCACGACCGACCTGATCGAAGGCCTGGAAGGAAACGCCAACGGCGTCATGCATTTCTGCGAGGCCGAGCTGATCATCGACATCGAAACCGACGAGAGCGAAAAGAAGATCGAGCGGCTGAAAGCGCTGTCGGAGGACCGCTGCCCGGTTGGCCGTCTGTTTATCGAAGCCGGCTATCCGCCGCGGATGACCTGGAACATCCTGCCGATGAAGGGGTAAAAAACCCGGCGGGCCGGTACCGCCAAAACAGGAAACGCTCTAGCCCGCCTTCATCATCTTGGCGGCAAGGGCGTAGCCGCCGTCGGCACCGTCCAGGAAATGCAGGTGATCGTCGCTTTCGAGGGACGGGACGATGCAGGTCATGATCGCGGCGTCCTGTTCGTAGATTCCGTAGCGTATGGTGCCGGCGGCTTTGGCCGCTTCGAGAATGGACTTTGCCCGGGCAAGCGTGTCCGGGTCGCAGTCCACCGTCATGCGCAGTACGTCGTCGAATTTCCGAAAGTCGGTGTTCAGACCGGTCATGCGGCGGTAGTGCGTGGGATCGAATTTGCCGAGCTTCCAACCTGTTTTGAACAGGATCCAGCCGATAAAGGACACCACGGCAATTTTTCGCTTTTCGCGCGCCCGTGTCTCCTTCGGCGCGGCGGCGCGGGCTTCGTAGTCCAGGCCTTTGGGCGGCCATCCGAAATCGGGACCCCGTTCGGGGGCCGGGTGCCCGCCGCGGCCGGCGGTTTCGAACAGGGCGATGATCTCGCTCACAAGCCTGTCGTAGGCGGCCTCGTCCGTGGTGTCGGCCGGGCCGACAATCATCGATAAAATGCAGCCGCGGCTGCTCTCGATCGGCTTCCACCGGCAGGACAGGCCGGTCAGGTCGGGGCGGGCGCCGGGCGGCGCAGGGGCAATGGCAAAGCGGTCCTGTTTCATCGCCGCTTCGGCCCATTCGACGCCGTGACCGGAGAACATCGCGTAGGCGACCGCCGGCGACGTGCCGAACCGGGCGACGCGGACGTCGTACCCGTTGGCGCGGATTTCGGCCACCGGCACCATGGCCGCGCGCAAGGACAGGCCGAGGTCGTCCTCTACCCACCGCGTCGTCCGCGCAAGGGCTTCTGCCGCCACGTCGCGACAGGCGCCGGGAACGGCGAAGCTGACCCCGTCGCCGCCGAACACGAAGGGAAAGTTCTGGTGCCCGAAGGCATTCATAACGGCGGATATCGCGGCAGCGCCTGCCATGTTTACGGCCTTGTACTGGCCGCTTTCGATCGCGCGGGTGGAACCGACCACGTCGGTCAGCCCGATATGCCAGTCGTCGGGCATCGGCCGATACACGGTATCGTCCACCACCTTGGAAAAATCGCCGAATACCGGGATATCCAGATAAAAATTGCCGCTTTGCGCGTTCATGCCCGGTTCCCGTCAAAAAAGCTCGGTATGGATACGCGGATCGAACGGATTCGGATCACCCCGGGGGAACCTCTTCGCGACCGCCTGCCGGCAGGGCTCAAAGTTTGCCCAGCGCGTGGAGGACGTCTTCCGGCGTGACCGGCACCGCCGCGACCCGACCGCCGGAGGGGGCGATCGCATCGTTGACCGCACTCAGGATCGTCTGCGGCACCCCGGCCATGCCGCTTTCCCCGGCGCCCTTGGCGCCGAGCGTGGTTTTCGACGTCGGGGTGACGACATGCTCGACCACGATATCCGGCATTTCTGCCGACATCGGCACGATGTAGTCGGCCATCGTGGCGTTCTGAAGCTGGCCGGCATCGTCATAGATGCAATGCTCGTACAATGCGTCGCCCAGGCCGTGTACGACCGAGCCGCGCTGCTGTTCCGCGACAAGCTGCGGGTTGATCACCCGCCCGCAATCCTCGACCAGCCAGTAGTTCAGCACCTTGATGAAGCCGGTATCGCGATCGACCTCGACATAGGCGGCATGCGCGGCATTCGTGAAAATATAGTCGCGCACCCGGAACCGTTCGGTTGCAACAAGAACCGGGTGATAGTCGTCCGGCAGTTCGTAGGCGCGCAGGAAGGCTATTTCGCC
>TARA_R110000868_G_scaffold100574_3_pt1 | contig 31786 bp, 39 predicted proteins | sample TARA_R110000868 | Tara Oceans TARA_R110000868 (sample SAMEA4397489) | marine metagenome | biome: Polar Biome; feature: [SRF] surface water layer (ENVO:00010504); material: water (ENVO:00002006), including particulate matter (ENVO:01000060) such as... | depth 5 m | reverse complement strand
ACCAGGAAATAAAAGGTGTCCATGGCGTATTGCAATTCGTAAATATTGTTTTCCATTCTAAGCCCCCCGCATCAGGCTAGATTTTATCTGTTAGTTAGAACTGAAAAGGATCAGAGCGCGTCAGCGCCGGTTTCACCGGTACGGATACGTACAACCTGCTCCAGAGTTGTAACAAAAATCTTGCCGTCGCCAATTTTGCCGGTATTGGCAGCTTTGGTGATAGCTTCAATAACCTTGTCTGTCAGATCTTCGGCAACAGCCACTTCGATTTTGACTTTAGGCAAGAAATCGACCACGTACTCGGCACCACGGTACAACTCGGTATGACCTTTCTGACGACCAAAGCCTTTGACCTCAGTCACAGTGATACCCTGAACACCGATTTCAGACAGTGCTTCACGCACGTCGTCCAGCTTGAACGGCTTCACAACAGCAGTAATGAGTTTCATAGAAAACTCCTATTTTAAGCTAAAGGATGGGAATGGCCTGTGCGAGGGCACAGGCCATTGTATGCTTTTTACATCTCGATAGGCAGGCTGTAAGACACAACGTAACGCATGGACTTGTCGTAGCTGTCTTCGTTGGCTTCATCAACAATCTTGGATACAGTGAATCCAACACTGTCGTTGTAAGCGTAAGACACGTCAAGGTGAGTGTACTCATCATCGATATCGCTGTAGTTACCCAGAGCAACAGAGAAGCTGGTATCAGGAATATCAACACCCAGTACGGTGTACAGGCCATCTGCATCAGAATCGCTTGGTACGTAGAAAGTAATACCAACCATGCTGTAAGACAGACCCAGGTAAAATTCTGCAGCGTCGTCGAATTCGTCAGCAGCAGTTTCTGAATAAATGTATGTGACATAACCCAGGTCATAGCCAAAGTCACCGACTGCGCCAGCAAAACCGGCATAGAAGTCAGTTTCATTACCCAGAGAGGAATCACCGGAAGAGGTCCATACGCCAGCGTACAGGCCAGATTCATGGCTGTAGTCCAAAGCGCCGGATACAACTGCCGTGCCCTTATCCTGACCCAGATCCTGACCACGCCACAGGTACATACTGGCAATGTCGACAGAAGCAGAAATTTCTGCCTGGGCAGTTTGAACAGCGGTCAGACCTGCAGTCATGGCACCAGCAAGAACGATAGCTTGAGACAATTTTTTCATCGTTTTTTCCTTCATCGGTTAGCGAAGCTAGTCATTGATCAGACTCGATGCTTTGGGATCCGGAATTGCGACCTTGAGCACCGTTTTAATTCTGTGAGTGAGAGTTAGCAGTGACCGTGCCAACTTTGAAAACCCCGTTATTAGTGGGTTTCCTGATATAATTTTCTGGGTTCTGAGAATCCATTTGCTCACTTATCGCGCACTGATTTTTTTTTAGCGCCAATGTGGTGCGCATATTCACAATCATTGGCGCCACAACAGTGCCATGCTAGCCAAGCAGCTCTCTGAGCGTGCAACAGCCGTCAAAACAGCGGGAGATAAAAAATGAACGCCAACGAAATACGCTTTAAAATCGAGCAGTTACTGGCACAGTCACCCTTTGCATCCTTGTCAGAAGAAATGCACAAGAATATGGCATCCCGACTGCAGTTGCTGTTCAGTAGTGCCAATCTGGTGACACGGGAAGAATTCGAGGCACAGCAGCGCGTATTGGAAAAAAACCACACGCTGCTGCTCGAGCTGGAAAGCCGACTGGCTCAGCTGGAAAATCAGCCGTCTACCGACGACACCCCCACCTGACGCGCTTTCCAGACATCGTAGCCATTCACGGCCAGATGCAGCGCCAATGCCAACCCTGCTGCGGTAGCAATAGCGCTCAAACCGCGGAATTCGAGCAAAAAGAAGCCGCTCGAGAGCATCAGAAAACTGGGATAAAAAAGCGTGCGTTTAAGGACGAGTTGCAATTTGTTCATGGCGGTTCTCCGGCTGGTATCAGTAAATGTAGTGATTATTAATAGTTAGAGTGTATTCAGCAGCAAGTTTCCGGGCTTGTTCTTCAGCTGCTGCTGACCGTTATCGGATTCATCTTTTAATGCCACCCCGGACAGCTGACGGCGACCGGCTTCCAGCAGCAGGTACATCAGTTTGTGAGTTGCTTCTTCATAACGCAGACCTTCGTGACGCACATTGGAGATGCAATTACGGTTGGCGTCGTGCTTGCCACTGGCAGGCTGCCAGGTGAAATAGATGCCCAGCGAGTCCGGCGAACTTAATCCCGGGCGCTCACCAATCAGCATCACCAGCATACGAGCCTTGAGGATCTCGCCGATAGGATCGCCAATTGCCACCCGCCCCTGCTCAACCATCACCACAGGCCCCACCCGCAGCGGCGTATCGGCCAGCGAAGCCAGCAAACTGCCCAGCAGCGGTGCGGCATGTCGTTGTACCGCCAGCGAAGACAATCCATCTGCAACAACAATCACAATATCAAACGCCGCTGGTTGGCTGTCAGTCAGCCATTGCGCCAGCCACTCCCGACTAGCAACAGACAGTTGGCGACCATAGTCCGGTCGTTGCAAATACTGAGGTCGATCATTGGCCTGACTGGCCAGTTTCAGCACAGGCCCCTTGAGTCCGGCTTGTAATAGCGTCTGTTCGAGATCCTGCTGCAGCTGCACAAAATCCAGCGGCAAATGCACGGCATCCCTGGCTCGGGCATGAGCCAGCTGGAATTCCAGATGCGCCCGCGTCGGCAGGCTGACACCGGCACGGCCAAGACCAATACGGGCATCGGTATATTCGCGCAGGACTTGCCAGGGGTTTTCCACCAGGAGGGTGTCGGTCATATCATCGGCCTCCCCGCATTACATGCTCAAAGGGAGCAGGTAAACTCTGATTGCCATAAGCCAGATGATTCTGTTGATCAAAAATGCCAATGCGCTGTAACCAGGCTTCAAATTCCGGGGCTGGTTTGAGACCCAGTAATTCACGTGCGTACAAGGCATCGTGGAATGACGTCGTCTGATAGTTAAGCATGATGTCGTCAGAGCCTGGAATTCCCATAATAAAACTCCCCCCCGCCGCCGCGAACAGAGTTAATAGTACATCCATATCATCCTGATCAGCCTCGGCATGATTGGTGTAACAAATATCACAGCCCATAGGCACACCCATCAATTTGCCGCAAAAATGGTCTTCCAGACCGGCGCGGATGATTTGTTTGCCGTTGTACAAATATTCAGGACCAATAAAGCCCACCACGGTGTTCACCAGCAACGGTTTAAACTCCCGTGCGACGGCGTAGGCGCGGGTTTCGCAGGTTTGCTGATCCATCCCGAAATTCGCATTGGCCGACAAGGCACTGCCCTGCCCGGTTTCAAAATACATGCAATTCTGACCGACACTGCCACGTGCCAGTGTTTGACCGGCATCATAGGCTTCCCGAAGCAAAGCCAGATTGATGCCAAAACTGTCGTTGGCTTTCTGGGTGCCAGCAATCGACTGGAAAATCAGATCGACCGGCGCACCGCGATTCATCGCCTCGATGTGCGTGGTCACATGGGTCAAGACACAGCTCTGGGTTGGTATATCGTAATGCTGGATCACATCGTCCAGCATTTTCATTAGGGTAATCACCGCTTCGGTATTATCGCTGGCCGGATTAATGCCAATCACGGCATCGCCGCTGCCGTACAACAAGCCATCCAGCACCGAAGCGGCGACGCCAGCCGGATCATCCGTCGGGTGATTAGGCTGCAATCGCGTCGACATGCGCCCCGGCAAACCGATGGTATTCCGAAATTGTGTGGTGACTTTGCATTTGGAGGCGACCAGCACCAGATCCTGCAACCGCATAATTTTGCTGACTGCGGCTGCCATTTCCGGGGTCACTCCAGGGGCGATTTGTGCCAGGGTAACGGTAGACGCCTGCTCACTCAGCAACCAATTGCGAAAGTCGCCAACGGTCAGATGGGATATCGGCGCAAATGCCAGCGCATCGTGGCGGTCAATAATCAGCCGGGAAACCTCATCGTCTTCATAAGGCACCAGCAATTCATTCAGAAAGGTTTTTAGCGGCACATCAGCCAGTGCCAGCTGGGCAGCAACCCGTTCCTGCTCATCGAGTGCAGCCACACCGGCCAGGCAATCCCCCGAACGCAGCGGTGATGCCTTTGCCAACAAGGTTTTCAGGTCATTAAATTGCCAGTGCTGCTGGCCAAGCGATATCTGATAACTCATAGCAACGGGTCTTTGCTGAAGGTGTGTTTAACCAGCGGTCGCGGCCACTTACTTGTCATTCGTTCTTGTCATTCGTTCAAACCACTACGCTTTCATATTCATACATACTCACGCATGCGCACTCGCATAACAGTGATCATGTGCATAATGTCTGCCAGATAAAACAGGAAGCGCCCGGAACAAGCCGGGCGTGCGGGGTCAGACTGCTGCGGACGCTTCTGCCATCAAGACTGACCGGATCAGCCTTCGTGCTTGTTGAACGCGTCGTTCTCATGCTTGATCAGTGCGTACATAAACCCGAGAAAGGTCACGACCGCCAGACCACAAAAAAACGCCACCATTCCAGGTTGGTCAGCAAAGGTAAAATAAGCGCCTACGCCTTCCCAGCTATCAATCGGTGAAGTATCCATATGCATTCCTCTCTTTATTTACAGGGTTAAGACAGGCGGGGCAGATGCCCCGCGAGTTAAACAATCAAGACGTCGATCAGCTACCCAATACACCATTGGCAGGCAGACCGGCGGCATCCGCTGGAATCGTGCCTTCAACAATGTCACGAGAAGGAACACGCTCTGGGTAAGGAATGGCGGGAATTTCCACCAGATCCAGACCTGCAGCTTCCACTTTCGGTGGTACTCGCAGCATGCCCATCTTCTTCAGTAACAGTGAGATGGCATAGCCAGGTATAAAGCCGGTAACACACATGATCACAGCACCCAGCAGCTGGCCGAAGAAAGTAATATCTGGCGCACCTTCTGGAACACTTGGGTAACCAGCGGCAAAGATGCCGACCAGAACCACACCCAGGAAACCACACCAGCCGTGTACAGCAACTGCGCCTACGGCGTCATCAATGCCGCATTTCTCAACAAACTTGCCAACCATTGGCATGGTGATACCACCAACAACGGCCAGGAAGAACGTCAGACCCGGGTAATAAACATCCAGACCAGCAGCAACAGTAATAATGCCCGCCAGACCACCAGACATGGTCATGAATGGCTCACGAGAAGCCAGATAAGCGCCAATCACACCACCGGAGAAACCCATCAAGGTGTTAAACGCAAACGCAGACAAGTTGGTCGGGTTACCATAAATAGTTGTCCAACCGGTATCACCGCCATTAAAGATGATGCAACCACCAAGGAAACCGAAGAAACCGACAATAATCATCATCAGGCCAATCAGTGCCATCGGCAGATTATGCGGCACAATAGCCATTGCCTTGCCGTTGACGAACTTGCCAATACGCGGCCCCAGATTGATCAGCACCCCGAGCGCAAAGAAACCTGCGACGGCGTGAACCACACCGGAAGCACCGACATCGTGATAACCGAGATCCAACAGCAACCAGCCATCTGGATGCCATCCCCAGGCACCTGCCAGAATCCAGACACCCGAACCAACCACAATGGTCAGGATCAGGTAAGCACTCATGCGGATACGCTCAATCACCGCACCCGACAGAATCGAGCCAGTCGTTGCGCCAAACATGGCAAAAGCAGCCCAGAAAATACCGGTGCCCATATCAGTGACATCAGGCCCCATACTGGTTGACCATGGCAGCGCACCCGAAGCATCAATAGGAATCAGACCACCAGGGAAAGCGTTATAGATCCACCAGCCGAAGAAATAGAAAGTCGGTACCACTACCGCCAGTGTCAGAATGTTTTTCATGCCGGATGCCAACGCGTTTTTTACTCGCGAAGCACCGATTTCATACGCCAGGAAGCCTGCGTGGATCATGAACATGATGGCGGTACACCACCAATAAAACACCTCGACATTCATTGCCTGGTGCATTTCGAAAGCCGCTTTAAAGGCTTCCAATTCTTCTGGAGTCATGGGAGTTCCCCCTCTCTGATTGAGTAAGTTTTTTAGCCAAACCAATTCAGACTGGTCAGAGTCGCACCGGGTGCGGGAATACTGACCAGACAAAAATATTCTCAGAGGGAATATTGCATGGCCGGTGCCAAGCCAGCATCCGGTTCCAATATTCGAAAAATGACAAATTTGTCCATTTCAGAAGGGGTAGATAGAGGTATAAGGTTGCGTTTAGTGTCCACATTGTCGTTAGTAATGCGATTCTACACCCGTATCAAGAACCTCCGTGCGTTCAAACCACAACAGCTTCGCGCTAGAAAGGTGCGAAAAACACCGACATTCGCCCCAGAAAAGAGCAACGATTCATTCTTAATGCACCGGCCACAGGTAATCGAACAAACCCTGGGCAAAATCAGTATAAACACGCTGAAATCACTGCAGTTGTTACATACATGTAAAGATTCCGCACCACTCTTGATAGATAATACTTTGGTATCACACCATGCACCCCACCGTTCGCCCAGGAGATTCTTCATGCTAAGACGCACCAAAATTGTGGCCACCCTTGGCCCCGCCACCAATACAGATGAAAAAATCGAACAGCTGATCGCAGCGGGCGCCGATGTATTCCGTCTCAACTTTTCTCATGGTGATGCCGATGACCACCGCGACCGTGCCGCCATGGTGCGCCGTGCGGCGAAAAAACTGGATCGTCACGTGGCGATTCTGGGGGATTTACAAGGCCCGAAAATCCGCATTTCCCGCTTTGCTGAACAAAAAGTCCACCTTGATATCGGCCAGCCATTCGTACTGGATGCGACCCTCGACCGCGATGCCGGCAACAAAGAACAGGTCGGTATCGACTACAAGGCACTGATCGAAGACGCCAAGGTCGGTGACATCCTGCTGCTGGATGACGGTCGGGTCGAACTGGAAGTGACTGAAACCTTTCCAACCAAACTGAATACCCGCGTTCGTATTGGCGGCTGGTTGTCGAACAACAAGGGCATCAACCGACTGGGTGGTGGCCTGTCCGCCAAAGCCCTGACCGACAAGGACAAGATTGACATCCAGCTGGCGTCCGAGCTACTGGTCGATTACCTCGCCGTCTCCTTCCCGCGTGACGAAAATGACATGATCGAAGCCCGCGAACTGCTGACTGCCGCTGGCGGCCATGCGGGTCTGGTATCCAAAATCGAACGCGCCGAATGCGTTGCCGACGATGCCGTACTGGATGGCATTATCCGCGCTTCCGATGCCGTAATGGTCGCTCGTGGAGACCTCGCCGTAGAAATCGGCGATGCCGAACTGGTAGGCGTACAGAAAAAAATCATTGCCCGTTCGCGCCAGCTGAACAAGCCGGTCATCACTGCGACCCAGATGATGGAATCCATGATCGACAGCCCGATGCCAACTCGTGCCGAAGTCTCCGACGTCGCCAACGCGGTATTGGACTATACCGATGCCGTTATGCTGTCAGCCGAAACCGCCGCTGGTGATTACCCGGTTGAAGCGGTTGCCGCCATGACCCGCATCATCATGGGCGCCGAGCGTCATCCACTGGCCAAGCGCTCCAAGCACCGGCTCTACGAAGACTTTCACGACATCGATGAAACCATCGCCCTGTCTGCCATGTATGCCGCCAATCATCTGGTCGGCGTCAAGGCGATTATTTCCCTGACCGAAACCGGTGCAACACCACGGCTGATGTCACGTTTGCGTTCAGCCTTGCCGATCTTTGCCTTCTGCCGTCGGGAAGACACCCAATCGCGCGTTGCTCTCTATCGCGGCGTGCAAACCGTGCCTTTTTATGCCGATCAACTGGAACCGGATGCCATTAACCCGGCCGCCATCGCCATCCTCAAGGAAACTGGCGAAGTCAGCAGCGGCGACTACGTTGTGATCACCCGTGGCGACTACCTCAACGCCCAGGGTGGCACCAATACCATGAAGATTGTCCGCGTCGACTGACGTTTGTTTGGCCCGGCGCTGCACTCTTGCTGCTCAGCCGGGCAACCTCCCCCTCCTGCAAGACACCCAGCTCCCCATTTCTGGTCGCTACATATTTGCTGTCAAAGCGCATACACTGACAACTTACAAACGCCGAGCTGCTGTCTCTAACAGGCTGTGAATAACACCTCATGACGCTTCAGCCGTGGCACTGATCCCACCGGATCAGCGGGCATAACGCCCCTGCCACCAGGGTTCTGTGGGAAACCACCGGGCCTCCCGTATTTGGAAAGGTGTATATGACCCACTATGAACCCGGATTGAGCGACCGCTTTGGTCGCCGTTTCAGCTATCTGCGCCTGTCGGTTACCGATGTGTGCAATTTTCGTTGTCACTACTGTTTACCCGATGGCTATCAGAAAACTGATCAGCCAGAACCGCTGACGCTGGCAGAAATCGCCCCACTGCTGCAAACATTTGCCCAACTGGGAACACGCAAAGTGCGTATTACCGGTGGCGAACCCAGTGTGCGCAAGGATCTCACCGAGATCATTGACCTCACTGCCCGCACTCCTGGCATCGAGCAGGTCGCACTCACCACCAATGGCTACCGGCTGGCAGATCAGATTGATGACTGGCACCGTGCCGGACTGCAACGGCTGAACCTCAGCATCGACAGCCTCGACCCGGAGCAGTTTGGTGCCATTACCGGCTACCACCATCTCGATCGAATTCTGGCGGGTCTTGAGCGCGCTCTGACCCTGGGGCTGGACGTCAAGATCAATGCCGTGCTGTTGCGTGGATTCAATACCGAACGCTTGCAACAGTTCCTCGACTGGATCAAAGACACGCCAGTAACCCTGCGGTTTATCGAATTAATGGAAACCGGTAACAATCCGGTATTTTTCGCCGAGCACCATGTCAGCGGCGAAGCCATTCGACAACAGCTGCAGGCTTCAGGCTGGCAGGCCAAAACACGCGCCCAGCATGACGGCCCGGCACTGGAATTCACCCACTCCGCTTATCGTGGCAAACTGGGGCTGATCATGCCCTACAGCAAAGACTTCTGTGCCAGCTGTAATCGCCTGCGCATATCGTCACTGGGGAAATTGCATCTCTGCCTGTTTGGCGAACAAGGTTATGACGTACGACCGTTACTGCAGCCCGGCATCGCACCAGCGCAACTGGTGGCCGAACTGGAACAGTTGTTAGGGCTGAAACACGAAACCCATTACCTGCAAAGTGGCAATACCGGCGCGACCCGCCATTTTGCCATGCTGGGTGGCTAACACCGGGGTAAACCCCCGACTGCGGAGGCGATATGACAGCGAGAGTAACAACCGGGGTGATTCTGGCAGGAGGCGCCTCCCGTCGAATGGGACAAGACAAGGCGATGCTACCCGCCAGGGGCCACACCAGTTTGCTACACCACCAGGTTGCCCTGATGCAGCAACTCGGGCTGGAGCAGCTGTTTATCAGCCGCCATATCACCCTGCAAACACCCGCTGACCTGCAGCATTTGGTCATTAGCGACATCAATGACGAGTATCACGATGGTCCACTGGCGGGCATTTTCAGCATTGCCAAAGCCTGCCCGCAAGCAAAGGCCTTACTGGTCATGCCGGTCGACTTGCCACTGATGGATCTGGCCACCCTGCGCTACCTGCTGAATATTGGCGACGCCGACGATCGCGCCGTCTACTTCCTGCAGGAATATCTGCCGCTCTACCTGCCGTTATCAACCCGAATCCGGCAGTATCTGGAAGATCAACTGACACTGGCAACCGCCGATAAATCCATTCGAGGACTACTGAGCTATTGCCAGGCCTTATCGCTCCAGCCCGCCAATTCCACAGCACTGACCAATACCAACACCCATGAAGAATGGCTCGCCAGCCAACAGGTCAGCGCCACCCCTACAGTTATTGAACGCGAGTAATTCCAATGTCCAAAACCTTTACTGATCAATTTATGCCGCTGAACATTGCCGTACTGACGGTTTCCGACAGCCGCACAGAAGAGAACGACACCAGCGGCCAACTGCTGGTCAGCCAGCTGACCGAAGCTGGCCACCAGCTGGCGGACAAGCGTATTGTTATCGACGACAAGTACCAGCTACGAGCCACCGTCTCAGGCTGGATTGCGGATACCACGACCCAGGTGGTGCTGATAACTGGCGGCACCGGCTTCACCGAGCGCGACACCACACCAGACGCCATGATCCCGTTGTTTGACCAGACCATCGACGGCTTTGGGGAATTGTTCCGGCATATTTCCTACCAGCAAATCGGCACCTCCACGATCCAGAGCCGTGCCGTTGCCGGACTGGCCAACGGTACACTGATTTTCTGTATGCCCGGTTCCACCAACGCCTGCCGTACTGCCTGGGACGAGATCATTGCCAGCCAGTTGGACAGCCGCTTCAAGCCCTGCAATTTTGTACTGCGGCTGAAAAATACCGCCAATCAGCTGTGCGATAGTCGCGGCTGATACGTTTGAGGCCATCACTCCATGTCTAACGCTACGCCTGGGACTATGTCTGGAACTACCTCTGGAACTACGTCTGAAACAATATCTGACCCGTCGAAACACTCTGAAGAGTTTTCCCACGTTAACGCGCGCGGCGAAGCCAATATGGTCGATGTCAGCAACAAACTGCCGACCACCCGTGAAGCCCGCGCCGAGGGTTTCGTCAACATGTTGCCGGCCACCCTGGCCAAGATCCTGGCAGGAGACCACCACAAGGGCGACGTGTTTGCCGTTGCCCGTATCGCCGGGATCCAGGCAGCCAAACAAACCAGCCAGCTGATTCCCCTTTGCCACCCCTTAATGCTGAGCAAGGTCGCCGTTGAATTTGAACCACAGCCCGATCATGCCCGAATTCGTATCACCAGCTACTGCAAACTCAGCGGCCAAACCGGTGTGGAAATGGAAGCCCTGACCGCCGTGACGGTAGCAGCCCTGACGCTGTTTGATATGTGTAAGGCCGTCGACCCAGGCATGACACTTGGCGGTATCCGGGTGCTGGAAAAACTTGGCGGTAAAACCGGCCACTGGCAAGCCGACACTACCGCAGCGCCGGAGGCATCATGATTCAAGTGTTGTTATTCGCCCGCTTGCGCGATCAGCTCGGCGCACCGGTCGTCAACCTGACGCTGTCAACGCCTGCCACCGTGCAGGACCTGCGACAGGCGTTGCAACAACAGTTTGCCGAGCACGCAGACTCTCTGGCAGCCGGACAGGCCCTGGTCGCCATCAATCAGTCCTTAATCAATGATGAAACCGCCGTTATTCACAACGGTGACGAAGTGGCGCTGTTTCCACCCATGACGGGAGGTTGAGCATGGACGTGATCAAGGTACAAACTGACGACTTTACTGTTGCCGAAGAATACCAGCAGCTCTGCCAGACTAATCGCAACGACGGTGCCGTGGTCTTTTTTGTTGGTCGGGTACGTGAGCTGAATCAGCACGATTCCATATCCCGTCTGTTTCTGGAGCACTATCCCGGCATGACTGAACGCGCCTTGTCCGACATCGTCAGCGCTGCCCGAGCGCGCTGGTCATTGGGGCGTGTGCGGCTGATTCACCGGATTGGCGCGCTGGATATCGAAGACCAGATTGTTTTTGTCGGCGTCTCCAGTCCGCATCGTCAAAACGCCTTTGATGCTGCCGCTTTTATTATGGATTTTCTCAAAAGCCAGGCTCCCTTCTGGAAAAAGGAAACCCTCACCGCCGCAAGCGGAGCAGACGTATCGGAACGCTGGGTCGAAGCCCGCCACAGCGACACGCAAGCCCTACAGAAGTGGAATGACCTTGAGATGCCGGATTCGTTACCATAACCCGTCACGTTAATTCGTCACAATACATTGCGGTCAGCCTGACGCACCCTTGCCCTGACCAAAAGGACGACAACGCTTGAAACGACTGGAATTACTGATTCCCCCGCCACTGGTGGCCATGCTCATCGGACTGCTTATGTGGCTGATTTCCCCGAACCTGCCCACTCTGGCCCAGCTTGGCCTGATGGACAAAATTCTGGTGGGATGCTGTGTGACTGCCGGGCTGGGGTTGGATCTGATGGCACTGACCAGTTTTATCCGCCGCCGCACCACTATCAACCCGATGACGCCGGAAAAAACTTCCCGTCTGGTCAAAACCGGCATTTACCGCCATACCCGTAACCCCATGTACGTTGGTCTGCTGCTCAACCTCGCAGGCTGGGCGATTTACCTCACCCACGTACTGCCGCTGCTGCTGCTGCCGATATTTGTTTATTACCTCAATCGCTTCCAGATCGAACCGGAAGAACAGCGACTGGCAGAGCGTTTTGGAACAGAGTTCACCAGCTATCGGGATTCTGTCCCACGCTGGCTATGAGTAAACTGACAGGACTTTCGGGCCACTGCTTTCGCACTACCCGCTTTTCCTCAGAATTATTCGCTGGAGCTCAGTATGTCGCCGGTCAAAATGCCCACGGTTTTTATTCCCCATGGCGGAGGCCCATGGCCATTTGTGGATCTGCACGGGCGATTCGGCGACGATGAAATGCGCGCCCTGAGCCAGTTTCTGCGGCGCTACCCCGATACCCTGCCCCAACGGCCCAAAGCCTTGCTGGTCATTTCTGCACACTGGGAAGCACCGGTTATCACCTTGGGAACGTCACCTCATCCCCCCATGCTGTATGACTATTACAATTTTCCACCCGAATCCTACGACATCCAGTGGCCAGCCCCCGGTTATCCACAGCTCGCCCCACGGGTTGCCGAATTGCTCCATAAAGCGGGCTTTGCCACCGATGCCGACGACCAGCGCGGTTATGATCACGGTACTTTTGTACCACTGAAAGTGATGTTTCCAGATGCGGACATTCCAGTGCTGCAAATGTCGATGCTGCGTAGCATGAACCCGGCCCAGCACATTCAAATTGGCCAGGCGTTGCAGCCCTTACGAGAGGAAGGGATTCTGATCATTGGCAGCGGCATGTCGTTCCACAATCTGCGTCAGCTGCGCACACCGGCCTGCAAACAACTGTCCAAACCGTTTGACGAATGGCTGCAAGAGATCGCGCTGAAAACCCCTGAGGAACGAGAGCGCAAACTGTCAGACTGGGTCTCGGCACCCAATGCACGTCTGGTTCATCCGCGTGAAGAACACCTGATACCAATGATGGTGATTGCCGGAGCGGCGGGACAGGATCCTGGCCGTATTGTATTTAACGGCCTGTTTGGCGGTGCCTGGGTATCCGGTATCGAATACAGCCAATAATCAATACCCCCTGTCCAGAACGCCACGATCTATCGTGGTGACAGCGAATACCTTGCCTGACGGGATATATCCTCCTGACAGGCCGTGTCAAATAATTGAGAACGCCCCTAGTTTTCGAGTTTGAAACTCTTGCTCATGCCAACCAGATGCTCCGCATCGGTTTCCGATGCCAGCTTGATCATCAGTCGCAGATCGTTGGGTGAATCCGCATGCGCCAGCGCATCTTCATAGGTGATTTCGCCTTGCTCATACAATTGATACAAGGCCTGATCAAAGGTCTGCATCCCCATCTCGTTGGATTTTTTCATCAATGGCTTGAGCGCGTGTACATCACCCTTACGAATCAGATCCGATGCCAGTGGTGAGTTGATCAGTACTTCAATCACCGCCCGACGCGAACGGCCATCCGGCGTCGGTATCAGTTGCTGGGCAACAATCGCCTTCAGATTAAGCGATAAATCCATCCAGACCTGGCCATGCCGTTCCGGCGGAAAAAAGTGAATCACCCGTTCCAGCGCCTGGTTGGCGTTGTTGGCGTGTAACGTTGCCAGACACAAGTGACCCGTCTCGGCAAAGGTCACTGCACTCTCCATAATATCCGGTGAACGTACCTCGCCAATCATGATGACATCCGGTGCCTGACGCAGACAGTTCTTCAGCGCCACCTCAAAACTGGCGGTATCAAGGCCGACCTCACGCTGGGTGATGATGCAGCCGTCATGCTGATGGATATATTCAATCGGGTCTTCAATGCTGAGAATATGGCCCTTGCTGTTACGATTACGATGACCAATCATCGCCGCCAGCGACGTCGATTTGCCCGTTCCTGTCGCGCCGACAAACAGGATCAGGCCACGCTTGGTCATCGCCAGTTCCTTGATGATATCGGGCAAGCCAAGCTGGTCAACACCCGGAATCCGGGTCTCGATTCGCCGCAGCACCATGCCCGCGACGTTACGCTGATAAAACGCACTGGCGCGAAAACGCCCGATGCCTCGGGCATTAATGGCAAAATTCAGTTCCTTGGTGCTTTCAAACTCATCCTGCTGCTTGCTGTTCATCAACCCGAGCACGATATCCCGCGTTTGCTCCGCCGCCAGCGGCGATTTACCCAGCGGTAAAATCTGGCCATTCACCTTCATTGATGGCGCTACACCGGCTGTAATAAACAGATCCGATGCGCCTTTATCGACCATCAATCGTAGAAACTTGTCCATCGACATGACTGCTTACTCCATTGCGTCGAAATACACCGGCCTAGAAAGAATCCGGATTTTTGGCTTTTTCCCGCGCCGCTTCGCGAGAAATAAGACCACGGGCCAGCAACGTCTTGAGCGACTGATCCATGGTAATCATGCCGTAGGCTGCACCGGTCTGGATCGACGAATACATTTGCGCCACCTTGTCTTCACGAATCAGGTTACGAATCGCCGGTGTACCAATCATGATTTCGTGGGCCGCTACCCGGCCACCACCAACCCGCTTCAGCAAGGTCTGGGAAATGACCCCCTGCAGGGACTCCGACAGCATCGAACGTACCATCGATTTTTCTTCGGCCGGAAAAACGTCGACGATCCGGTCGATGGTCTTGGCCGCCGAGGTGGTGTGCAATGTGCCAAACACCACGTGACCGGTTTCTGCCGCCGTCAGCGCCAGCCGAATAGTTTCCAGGTCTCGCATCTCGCCCACCAGAATCACATCCGGGTCTTCCCGCAAGGCAGAGCGCAGGGATTCGTTAAAACCCAGAGTGTCACGGTGTACTTCGCGCTGGTTAATCAGGCTCTTTTTTGACTCGTGCACAAATTCGATCGGATCTTCAATGGTCAGGATGTGGTCGTGTTTGGTGTCGTTGATATAGTCGATGATGGCCGCCAGCGTCGTCGACTTGCCAGAACCGGTTGGCCCGGTCACCAGCACAATACCACGCGGTATATTAGCCAGATCCTTGAACACCTCGCCCATACCCAGCTGATCCATGTTCAGCACCTTGGATGGAATCGTCCGGAATACCGCACCGGCACCGCGATTCTGGTTAAAGGCGTTGACACGAAAACGGGCGACGCCGGGCACTTCGAAGGAAAAATCGGTTTCGAGATATTCTTCGAAATCCTTGCGCTGTTTATCGTTCATAATGTCGTACACCAGCGAGTGCACCTCTTTATGAGCCAGCGCCGGAACGTTTATCCGGCGGACATCGCCATCAACACGAATCATTGGGGGCAAGCCCGCCGACAAATGCAAATCCGAAGCGCCTTGTTTGGCACTGAATGCCAGCAATTCGGTAATATCCATCGCCTGTTCTCCTCTGTCGGCGCAACACAATATTCGTACAGCTGATATATGAGCCAGGTGACGGCATGGATCAACCTTTTATATGATTGTCATATGCCAGAGTATTCAACACTCTGAAAGACCACTCATCCTAACCAAAGTGTCACTAATGTCTACACTTGCTGAACACTACCAGAACGTCTGTCAACGTATCCGGCAAGCCTGCCAGAACAGTGGCCGGGCAAGCGAAGAAGTTACCCTGCTGGCGGTTAGCAAAACCAAGCCTGCCAGTATGGTGCAGGAATGTTACCAGCAGGGGCAGCGCCGCTTCGGAGAAAACTACTTGCAGGATGCCGTCGAAAAAATCACCGCCCTGGCCGGGCTGGCCGATATCGAATGGCATTTTATCGGGCCACTGCAGTCCAATAAAACTCGCGCCGTCGCCGAACATTTCCAGTGGATGGAGACACTGGATCGCGACAAGATCGCCCAGCGCCTGAACGAACAACGGCCAGATCATTTAGCGCCATTGAATGTCCTGATTCAGGTAAACATCAGTGCCGAGCCACAAAAGGCTGGCCTGGCACCCGCAGCGGTCGCCCAACTGGCCGCTATGGTAGACTCGCTGCCCCGCTTGCAGCTGCGCGGGCTGATGTGCATCCCGGAAGCCAGCGAACACGAGTCGATATTGGTCGGCCAGTTTCAACAGATGCGGCTATTATTTGAAGACTTGCAACAGCAGTACCCGACGATCGACACACTGTCGATGGGTATGTCGAATGACCTGGAACTGGCAGTCCGCCATGGCGCAACCCAGGTACGGATCGGCACTGATATTTTTGGTGCACGTAACGGACAGCCGGGTGTGGCCTGACGTTGACGCTCACGATAACAACAAGGATTCCCTATGACTCAAATTGCATTTATTGGTGGTGGCAACATGGCAACCGCCATTATTGGTGGTCTGCTGCGCCAGGGGGACCTGTCTGCCCAGCTGATCCAGGTCAGTGATCCTGGCGAAGACAAGCGTCAGACACTGGCCAACACTTTTGGCATCCAGACCTTTGCCGACAACCTGGAAGCAATTCGTAACGCCGATACCGTGATTCTGGCAGTCAAGCCACAAATGATGAAAGGCGTTCTGCAACCACTGCGGGAAACCCTCAAGACGCGACAGCCGTTGCTGGTGTCGATCGCCGCCGGTATTACCCTCAGTAACCTGTCACAGTGGAGTGGCTGCAACGCCATCGTCCGTTGTATGCCCAACACTCCAGCGTTGCTCGGAGCCGGTGCCACCGGACTGATCGCCAGTGACGGGGTCAGCATCAACCAGCGTAACGGTGCCGATCGCCTGCTGCAGGCAACGGGATCCACCGTGTGGTTAAAAGACGAGCAGGAACTCGACATCGTCACAGCACTCTCAGGCAGCGGCCCGGCCTATTACTTCCTGATGATGGAAGCGATGATCGCCGCCGCAACCCGCTTGGGTCTGAGTGAAGACACCGCCCGTGCCCTGACCGTACAAACGGCCCTGGGTGCCGGTATGATGGCATCGCAGTCAGATGTTGGCCCCGCCGAATTACGCCGCCGGGTCACCTCGCCTGGAGGCACCACGGAGCGGGCAATATTCACCTTTGAAGGCGCTCATATTCGTGACATCGTGCAGGCGGCCATGTCGGCAGCCCAAGAGCGGGCGGCAGAAATGAACCGGGAACTGAGCGAATAACAGCGCTTTTCCTGACAAGACTATAATTGCAGTTTTCAAGCAACAAATGGAGTAAGCATGTCTCCCCTGTCACAAGTTGGTATGCTGCTGGTGAACACCATCGGCAGTATGGTATTGCTGGTTTTTTTGCTGCGTTTTTTACTGCAGCTGGTACGAGCGGATTTTTATAATCCGATTTCACAATTTATTCTGCGCTTTTCCAATCCGTTACTGATTCCGCTGCGGCGGGTTATTCCCGGTTTTGGTGGGCTGGATATCGCATCACTGGTACTGGCCTATCTCGCCCAGCTGCTGTTGATGATCGCTATCTTGCTGGTCGCTGGCCAATTTTCGTTGCCTTGGGGTTACCTGCTGGTATGGGCAGTGATTGGTTTGATGTCGCTGTGGCTTAATATTTATTTCTGGGGCTTGGTGATCATCGTCATCGCCTCCTGGATTGCCCCCAACAGCTACAACCCGGCATTGATTCTGATTAACCAGATTATCGAGCCTGCTATCCGGCCGATACGTAATGCCATGCCCAATCTTGGTGGTCTGGATCTGTCACCGATTATTGCTTTCCTGCTGATCCAGGTACTGCAAATCATGGTCATTGGCCAGCTCGCGGCCCTCACCGGCATGCCGCACGGCTTGGCAATGGGCATGTGAGCCGACGGCCCGGTATGCACTCGTTGGGCATACCGGGCCGGAACCTCACGGGCAGTAGATCAACGATTCCCTGAATACTTGACTTTCGTTCACCCAAACCGGCAGCACCGGCGTTATACTGCGTACCCCATTGCTGCCGGAGAGTCGCCGTGCCACATCGTGCATTTCTGTTTTCGCTGCGATTGGGCGATGCCCTGCGTCAGACCTGTTTTGAACGCCCTTATCGTCTGCCGCAACTGACAGGGGATCTGACTGCGGGCTTGACCGTAGGTATTATCGCCATCCCGCTGTCCATGGCCCTTGCTATTGCCAGCGGTGTCGCGCCGCAACACGGCTTGTACACCGCCATGATCGCCGGTCTGGTGATTGCCCTGGCTGGCGGTTCCCGTTTCAGTGTGTCCGGCCCGACAGCGGCTTTCGTGGTAATTCTGCTGCCGATTGCCCAGCAATTTGGCCTTGGTGGCTTGCTGATGGCAACACTGATGTCCGGGGTGATTCTTATCGCCATGGCGCTGGCGCGTCTTGGCCGCCTGATTGAATACATTCCCGAAGCCGTCACCCTCGGCTTTACTGCCGGTATCGCCGTTGTAATTGCCACCCTGCAAATAGACGATCTGCTCGGCCTCGGCCTGGGGCCGTTGTCTGGCCACTATTGGCAAAAGGCCACCATGTTGGTGACCAGCCTTGGCCAAACGCACTGGCCCAGCCTGGTGACCGGCGCGGTAACGCTGACGGTATTGCTCGGCTGGCATCGCCTCGGCCGCCGATTTCCCGCACATCTTCCGGCACTACTGGCCGGTACTGGCGTTGCCCTGTTACTGCAAGCGGCCGGGTATGACATTGCCAGCATCGGCTCCCGCTTCAGTTTTACCTGGCCAGATGGCTCCGCCGGTCAGGGAATTCCTCCCTTCTGGCCCGAGTTCGCCTGGCCATGGCAGGTCGCGGATGCCAACGGCCAAGTGCCACAATGGAACTGGGCCATGGTGCAAGCCTTACTGCCAGCGGCGTTTTCCATCGCCATGCTGGGTGCTATCGAATCCTTGCTCTGTGCCGTGGTGCTGGATGGTATGACCCAGACCCGCCACAGCGCCAACAGTGAACTGCTGGGTCAGGGATTAGGTAACATGCTGGTGCCTTTTTTTGGAGGCATTACCGCCACCGCAGCGATTGCCCGTTCGGCGGCCAATTTCCGCGCGGGAGCCAGTTCACCACTGGCCGCAGTGACCCACGCCATTGTGGTGATGATCGGCCTGCTCCTGCTGGCACCCGTTCTGGCTCACTTGCCGATGGCGGCCATGGCAGCGTTACTCTTGATGGTGGCCTGGAATATTTCCGAAGCCCCTAAACTGGTTCACTTTATTCGCACCGCTCCGCGCTCCGATATTCTGGTTCTGATTACCTGTTTTTCCCTCACGGTGCTGTTCGATATGGTCATCGCCATTGCTGTCGGTATTGTGTTGGCAGCGCTGCTGTTTGTGCAGAATGTGGCCGCCATGACACGCTGTATCGATATCAGCGACCATAGCCGGCTGATTCCTGCGCCACTGCCGCCGGGCTGGCGCGTTTATAAAATCAACGGGCCACTGTTTTTTGCCGCTGCCGACCGTTTGTTTGGTGAACTACTGACCGCGCTGGAACACAGCAACAACCCGCTGCCGACCAAGACGGATAAAATCTGCGGCCTGGTACTGTATATGGATGCCGTCACCCTGCTGGATGCCGGGGGCCTGGCCGCACTCGACCGCTTTATTGAGCAATGTCAGCAGCATGCGGTGCAGCTGGTACTGGCCGACCTGCAGTTTCAACCGTTAAAAACCCTGGCGCGGGCCGGAACGATCCGCAACTCGGAGCAATTGCACTTTGCACCAACCCTGACCGATGCCCTCGACTGGATCAGTCGCTCCGATAACTACTCACCGGTTTAACTGAACCACTTACCGATTTAATAGCGCTGTGCCACAAACGGGCACAGCGCAAGACTTTCGCCGCGCGCATGGCTAAAATGGCCGACCACGTTTGGAGGTGCCCAATGTCGCAACAACGGCCGGATCAAAAAACCACCCATTTTGGCTATAAAACCGTCGCTACCGACGAAAAACAGGCGATGGTGGCCGATGTCTTTCACTCGGTGGCCGCCAAGTACGATCTGATGAACGACCTGATGTCGTTCGGGGTGCATCGCCTGTGGAAACGCATCACCATTGAGATGAGCGGTGTTCGTCCTGGCAACCAGGTGCTTGACCTGGCCGGAGGCACCGGTGACCTGACCAAAAAATTCGCCCGGATTGTCGGCCCCCAGGGCAAGGTAGTACTGGCAGACATCAATTCGTCCATGCTCAATGTCGGCCGCGACCGTCTGACCGATCAGGGTTATGTTGGCAATATTGAATACGTACAGGCCAATGCCGAATGCCTGCCGTTTGAAGACAACAGCTTCGATGTCGTCACCATCGCCTTTGGTTTACGTAACGTCACCGACAAGGATGCCGCACTGGCTTCGATGGCACGGGTATTAAAACCCGGCGGACGCCTGCTGGTACTGGAATTCTCCAAACCGACCAACCCGCTGATGAGCAAAGCGTACGACCTTTACTCTTTTTCGGCCTTGCCGTTTATGGGCAAGCTGGTTACCAATGATGCAGAAAGCTATCGGTATCTGGCGGAATCCATTCGTATGCACCCGGATCAGGAAACCCTTAAAGGCATGATGGAGACCGCCGGTCTGGTACGCTGTTCCTACCATAATCTGACCAGTGGCGTCGTCGCGCTGCACCGGGGAATCAAGCCCTGATGTTTTTTCTGCCAGCAGAACTCACTCACGCCCTGTGCCTACCATGGGAAGCGGCGATCAATCATGCTCTCAAATATGATCCCGCGACCCTGCAACAGCTGGAGCGCCATAACGGCCGTTTGATACATATCCGCTGCACCGGAACCGGAACGCTCTCTGTCCGCATACTCGACCGTGGTGTGCAGCTGGGCATGACCCGCCTCGACCCCGCTAAAGACGACATGGCAACAGCCGATGTGACGCTGGCCGATGTCACCCTGACTGGCACCTTGCCTGACTTTGTCGCCTTAGCCCGCGCCAGCAACAAGGCCAGCGCGCTGATGTCGGGTTCGCTGGCGCTTGAGGGCGACACCGAACTGGCCATGGCAGTCAGTGGCCTGCTTGATCAACTCGATATCGACTGGGAAGCCATGCTCAGCCCGGTCACCGGCGGCCTGATCGCCCACCAGCTCGGCGAAGGCATTCGTGGCCTGATGAACTGGGGTAAATCAACCGGCAAGACCTTTGCCACTGCCGCCCATGATTACGCCGTCGATGAAGCCGGGCTGGTTGTATCCCAGGCAGAAATGAATGACAGCGCCGACCAGATCGACCAGTTAACACTGGCCGCCGACCGGGTGGCGGCACGCATCCAGCAGTTGGAAGCGGCGGCGGCAGCGAATGGCACCAACGGCAGCGCTCAGCCACACGTGGGAGAGGTATAAACCGTGTCGCGACTCTGGCGTTTATGGAAAATCCTGTTTGTCTTCACCAAATACCGCCTCGACAGCCTGATCCCGCTGCAGCACCTGCCGCCAGGTTTACGCGTCTTGTTATGGATTGCGCCATGGCGACTGAGCCCGGTGCCATCCAATCTCAGTCGCGGGGCTCGTCTGCGCCTGGCGCTTGAAGCCCTCGGCCCCATTTTTATCAAGTTTGGTCAGATCCTCTCAACCCGACCGGATCTGGTGCCAGAAGATATCGTACAGGAACTCAAACGCCTGCAAGACAAGGTGCCGCCGTTTCCGGAAGATCAGGCGATTGCCCTGATCGAGGCTCAACTGGGCCAATCGGTGGAGCAGCTGTTTGCCGAATTTTCATCCACGCCACTGGCATCGGCGTCCATCGCCCAGGTACATACCGCCAAGTTGCACAATGGCAAGGACGTGGTGGTCAAGGTCGTGCGGCCCAAAATCGAACACACGATAGAGCGGGACTTGCAGTTGCTGGAAACCATGGCCCGTCTGGCGGTGGCCTACTCCGCTGACGCCCGCCGCCTGAAACCGATGGAAATAGTGGATGATTATCGCCACACCATTTATGGCGAACTGAACCTGAAAATCGAAGCCTCCAACGCCACCCAGCTGCGACGTAATTTTGCCGGTTCCGATTACCTCTATATTCCTGAGGTTTACTGGGATTACACCCGCCCCAAGGTTATGGTCAGCGAACGCATCTACGGTATTCCCGTCGCCAATATCGAAGAACTGCGCGCCCAGGGCACCAATATGAAATTGCTCGCCGAGCGTGGTGTCGAGATCTTTTTTACCCAGGTCTTCCGCGACAGCTTTTTCCACGCCGATATGCACCCTGGCAATATCTTTGTCTCTCGCGAGCACCCGGAATCACCCCAATATATCGGCATCGACTGCGGCATCGTCGGCAGCCTGACGGATGAAGACCAGCATTACCTCGCCATGAACCTGCTGGCCTTTTTTAATCAGGATTATTATCAGGTCGCCCAGCTACACGTTGATTCCGGCTGGGTGCCTGCCACCACCAAGGTACACGATCTGGCCGCAGCGATTCGCAGTGTCTGCGAACCCATTTTCGAAAAGCCGCTGGCAGAGATTTCCTTTGGTCAGGTACTGATCCAGCTATTCAGTACCGCCCGGCGCTTTAACATGGAAGTGCAGCCACAACTGGTTTTATTGCAAAAAACCCTGCTCAATATCGAAGGTCTGGGCCGTCAGCTTTATCCACAACTGGACTTGTGGAGTACTGCCAAACCTTATCTGGAGCGTTGGGTGCGTGACCGCTTTGGCCCAAAAGCAGCGCTACAGGAACTCAAGCGCCAGCTGCCAACCTGGATCGAAAAAGCCCCAAAAATGCCGGGATTGATTCATGGCGCCCTGACCCGAATCAACCATATGGACGAAAACCAGCAACAACTGCAACGGGAAATCGTCGCGCTGCGGCAAGCGTTGGAGTATCAGAACCAGCAAAAACGCCACCATATTCTCGCCAGTCTGATGGGCGTCGGTGGTCTGTTTGTCTGGTGGCAAGCGGTTGCTTTGGGAATCCCGGATATTATCGGCATCAGCATCAGCGCGCTGGGGCTGCTCTGGATACTGCTCAAGGCCTGACGTCGCTTATTTAGCACGCCAATAGCGTTTCTCATGCCTTGTTCTGAGAGCCACCGGCACTCAGCAGGCCTGATCCAATAATTGAGCACGCCCCCTGGCTTGCGGTATGCTCGCGACGGTCAATAACACTTGAAACGCATGTGTCGCACACAGCGGCAAGGTGTGCGACACATGTTTGAATCATCGGCAGCTGATCGCCCGGCGTGTCGAGCAGCAGGTAATACGCAGAATGAACAGCAACTGGCTAGATGCCGTAAAATGGGACGACAGCGGGCTGGTACCAGCCATCGCCCAGGACTACCAAACCGGTCGCATCCTGATGATGGCCTGGATGAACCGCGAAGCCCTCGCCCTCACGGTTGAGGAAAACCGCGCCATTTATTATTCACGCTCCCGCCAAAAACTGTGGCGCAAGGGTGAAGAATCCGGCCACGTCCAGCAATTACACGAAGTGCGTCTCGACTGCGATGCCGATGTGATTGTCTTGCAGGTCAAACAAATCGGCGGTATCGCCTGCCATACCGGCCGCGAAAGCTGCTTTTATCAGGTCTGGCAAAACGGCGAGTGGGTTGCCGTCGACCCGGTATTAAAAGACCCGAAAGAAATCTACTAAGTCATTTTCGGTATTACATAATTCACAGAGTTGTTATCAAAATGAGTGATATTCTCTCCGCCCTGGGTGACATCCTTGACGAACGCAAAGGCGCATCGGCAGATTCCTCCTATGTCGCCAGTTTGTACGCCAAGGGTCTGAACAAGATTCTGGAAAAAGTGGGCGAAGAAGCCACCGAAACCATTCTCGCGGCCAAAGATGCCGAGCACAGTGGCGACAACCAGGACGTTATATACGAAACCGCCGATCTCTGGTTTCACAGCCTGGTAGCACTGGCCCATCTGGGCGAACGCCCGGAAGCCGTGATTAACGAGCTGGCCCGTCGCTTCAATATGTCCGGGCTGGAAGAAAAAGCCTCGCGCAGCGACAAATAACCGTGCCGCAGGTCGTGCATCAGCAAGGACATCCACATGACTGACTGTATTTTTTGCAAGATAGTGGCAGGTGACATCCCCGCCAACAAGGTATATGAAGACGAAGAGTTTCTGGCATTCCATGATATCGCCCCCAAGGCAGATACCCATGTGCTGGTGATTCCACGGCGGCACATCGTCAACCTCAACGACCTGGGTGAAGACGACGGTGCCTTGATGGGCAAGCTGATGCTGACCATTCCGCATATTGCCGCCACACAGAACCTGACCGGCTATCGCACCATCACCAATACCGGTGCTGAAGGTGGTCAGGAAGTATTTCATCTGCATTTTCATATTCTGGGCGGCCGTGCGCTGCCCGGATTCTGAGTACTCAACGAGGACACTCTTATGCTTGGCGGTATCAGCATCTGGCAACTGGCCATTATTCTGGTCATTGTGATCGTGGTTTTTGGCACCAAGAAACTGCGTAATATGGGCGGCGATCTGGGCGGCGCAATCAAGAACTTCAAAAGCGCCATGAACGAGGGTGCTGACAAGGACGACGACGGTGCTGCCACGACGGCCAAACCCAAACCCCTGACTTCAGACCAATCCGACAGCATCAACAAGGATGCCGATTTCAGTGAACAGAAAGACAAGGATCAGAGTCGTCCCTGATGTTTGATATCGGCTTTCTTGAGCTCGTCGTGGTGGGTGTTTTAGGCTTGCTGGTACTCGGCCCGGAGCGTTTGCCCAAGGCGGCACGCACCGTTGGCCTGATGATTGGCCGTGTGCGCCGCACCATGAATAACTTCCAGGATGAACTGGAACGTCAGGTGCGTGCCGATGAATTGCGCGAAAAACTCAAGGATCCCTACGCTACCTTTCTGGATGACGATGTTCGTCGGCCTGCTGCCGTGCGTGACTACAACCAGCAGCAAAATACCGCAGCAGCTGACGGCCAGACCGTCGACAATCCGGCAATTGAAAACACGGCCATCGAAAACCCGCCAGCCAGTGCCGATAGCCAACCACGCATTTTGCCCACCACACCCACCGGGCCAATCACGCCCGCCAAGGACACCAAACCCGAACCATGAGCCAGGATCAGGAACAACCCCTTATTGCCCATCTGGTCGAACTGCGTAACCGATTGCTGAAATCGGTACTGGTGGTACTGGCGCTGTTCCTTGGCATGTTCTATTTCGCCAACGACCTCTATCTGATTCTGGTGCAACCGTTGTCGGTATTGCTCCCCGACACTCAAGGACAAATGATCGCCACCGGTGTGGCATCGCCGTTTCTGGTGCCGTTCAAACTGACGCTGGTGCTGGCAGTGCTGATCGCCATGCCTTTTATGCTGCATCAGGTCTGGGGGTTTATCTCGCCGGGCCTGTATCAGAATGAAAAACGCTTTGCCGTACCCTTGCTGATCTCAAGCACCGTGCTGTTTTACTCCGGCATTCTGTTTGCCTACTACGTGGTGCTGCCACTGGCATTTGGATTCTTTACCATGGCCGGGCCGGATGGCATTTCGTTTATGCCGGACATTGCCAATATTCTCGATTTTATCCTGAAAATCTTTTTTGCCTTTGGCTTTGCCTTTGAAATCCCGGTGGCGACGTTTCTGATGGTACTGAGTGGCCTCACCACAGTTGCTGCGCTGGGCGAAAAACGCCCGTATATTTTTCTCGGCTGTTTTGTCGTTGGCATGCTGGTCACGCCACCGGATATCATTTCCCAAACCATTCTGGCGCTGCCCATGTACGCGCTGTTTGAAGGGGGCGTACTGGCTTCCCGCCTGATCCGCAAACCGGCCACCGAGGGCGAGCAGCCGGACGCTACCGACAACCTGTGATTCCCCGCGTTTACTGATACACTCGCGCTTTACCCAGTTTATACACTCCAGGAATACGCCTACCATGCCGGAAGTTATCCCTGACGATTCCGTCGGTCTGGTTACTCCCCAGCAGTTTCATTCAGATGTACCACTGACACTTCGCAGTGGTCGCGTGCTGCCAGAATACGATCTCGTTTACGAAACCTACGGCGAACTCAACGCCGATCGCTCCAATGCCGTATTGATTTGTCATGCTCTCAGCGGCGATCACCATGCCGCCGGTTATCACAGCATGGATGAGGCCAAACCCGGCTGGTGGGATAACGCCATCGGGCCGGGCAAGCCGTTTGACAGCCAACGGTTTTTTATCGTCTCGCTGAACAATCTTGGGGGCTGCTCTGGCTCTACCGGGCCGGTCAGCCACAACCCTGAAACCGGCAAGCGCTATGGCCCCGATTTTCCGATTGTTGCCGTGCGTGACTGGGTCGCCAGCCAGGCGCAACTGGCGGATCACCTGGGTATTCAGCAGTGGGCAGCGGTTGTCGGTGGCAGCCTCGGCGGCATGCAGGTCATACGCTGGGCGATCCAGCATCCCGAGCGCCTGCGACATGCGGTCGTGATTGCCTCGGCGTCCAAGCTGTCGGCGCAGAACATTGCTTTTAATGAAGTCGCCCGTCAGGCCATTGCCAAAGACCCGGATTTCCACGATGGCAACTACCTGGAACACAACACCATTCCCAAGGTTGGTCTCACCCAGGCACGCATGCTCGGTCACCTGACCTATCTATCCGATGACGCCATGCGGCAGAAATTTGGCCGTGAACTGCAGGAAGGCAAGTTGAACTACAGCTTCGCGCCTGAATTTCAGGTCGAAAGCTACCTCCACTATCAGGGTGAAAAATTCAGCACCCGGTTTGATGCCAATACCTACATGTTGATGACCAAGGCGCTCGACTACTTTGACCCGGCTGGCGATTACGATCACGACCTGGTCAAATGCCTGAGCCATGCATCCTGTGACTTCCTGGTGGTCTCCTTTACCACCGACTGGCGTTTTGCACCGGAACGCTCCGAAGAAATTGTCAGCGCCCTGATCGAAGCCGACAAGAACGTCAGCTACGCCTGCATTGATTCCGATGGTGGCCACGATGCCTTTCTGTTGCCCATTACCCGTTACCACCAGGTACTGGATGCCTACATGAATCGCATCGCCAACGAACTGGAGGGTCGTTCATGAACAGCATCTCCCTTGCCTCCCTGCGTACCGACCTGTCCATTATCCAGCAATGGATTCAGCCCAACAGCCAGGTACTTGACCTCGGTTGTGGTGAAGGCCAATTGTTACGCTACCTGCAGGAACACAAAAACGTGCGCGGTTATGGTCTGGAGATCAACCCCGACAAAATCACGGCCTGCATCGCCAATGGTGTCAACGTCGTTGAGCAAAACCTCAACGACGGCCTGCGCAATTACAAAGACAACAGCATCAATACCGTCATCATGACCCAGGCATTACAAGCGGTTGAGAGACCCGACGAATTGCTCGACGAAATGCTGCGTATCGGCGACGAGGCGATTGTCACCTTCCCAAATTTTGGCCACTGGCGTACCCGTTTGTATCTGGCTCTCAAGGGCCGGATGCCCATGTCCGAAACCCTGCCCCATGCCTGGTACAACACACCGAATATTCACCTGTGCACCGTGACCGACTTTGAAGAACTGTGCGTAGCAAAAAATATTCGGATCCTCAGCAAAACCGTGCTGGACGATCATCACCAGGAACACTGGGCAATTCACTTCTGGCCTTCGCTGCTGGGAGAAATTGCCATTTATCATCTGACCCGGAGAACCTGATGAAAACACGATGGATCACCTGTTTAACACTGCTGTTAAGCCTGAGCGCCCTGATAAGCCCGACTGTACTGGCTGACCGTGGTGAACAAAAAAAAGTGTTTGGCGACTATGAAGTTCACTACATCGGTCTGACCAGCAGCTTTCTCAGTCCAGATGTCGCCAGCGCCTATGGCATAGAACGCTCGCGCAAGCTCGGCTTCCTCAGTATTTCGGTATTAAACAACCCCAATGACGACGTCTTGCCGCTGCCGGTTACCGCCACCATCCATGGCACCATAAAAAACCTGATTGGCCAGGAAAGCGAACTGGAGTTCAAGGAAATCAAGGAAACCAACGCCGTGTATTACATCGCGACGTTCCGCTTTGATGAAGAAGAAACCTACCGTATCCGGCTCGACGTTGCCCCGGATGGCAGCGACAAACACTTCGATGTACGCTTCAGCCAGCGTTTTTACGAAGAAGACTGACCGACAAGGCGCTGTTATGAAAATTATTCTCGCCAGCGGCAATGCTGGCAAGCTGCGGGAATTTTCCCAACTGTTCGACAGCCATTTTGCCGCACAACACATCACTCTGGTGCCACAGGGCGAGCTGGGTGTTAGCGATGCCGAAGAAACCGGACTCAGCTTTGTAGAAAACGCCATTATCAAGGCTCGCCATGCTGCCGCCATCACCGGCTTGCCAGCACTGGCTGACGACTCCGGTCTCGAAGTGGACGCCCTGCAAGGCCAGCCGGGTATCTACTCTGCCCGTTTTGCCAGCATGAACAACGCGGGAAACGGCGATAACGACAACAACAGCCTGTTATTACAACGTCTTGTCGACGTCCCGGCGGCACAACGCACCGCACGTTTTCAGTGCGTACTGGTCTACATGCGCCATGCCACAGACCCGACGCCCCAGGTTTTTCAGGGCAGCTGGGAAGGCTCCATCCTGACCCGGCCTTCCGGCAGCAACGGCTTTGGTTATGACCCGCTGTTTTACCTGCCAGCGGAGCAGTGTGCTGCCGCCGATCTCGACAAGGGGCGTAAAAACGCTCTTTCGCATCGGGGCCAGGCCATTCAGCAGCTGCTGCAACGCTGGCAGCCCTGACACTTTTTTTACCCCTTCACACTCTGTCTTCAGCCTGGTGAGGGACTTCCAGCACCCCATGTGGTGCATTGTTTATCTGAGAAAAGAAGCACATCGTGGAAATACTCGAACAATTACAAAACAAGATTACCCAAACCATTCAAACCCTGGAAAATCTGCAACTGGAAAATCTTCAGCTGCAAGAAGACCTGGAACAGGCTCAACAGGCGCTGACGGCTGCTGAACAAAAAAATGACACGCTGACGCAACAGAACGACGAACTGAACAAGGAACAAACCCGCCTTTCCCACGAGCAACACCAGATGGAAGCTCAGGTTCAAGCCTTGTTACAAACACTCGACGTTGCCGTTGCTGACCTGCTGCCCGCTACCGATCCCGCTACCGATCCCGCTACCCAGGCCGACGCAAACCCGGACAACAACGGCGAACACCACAACGAACATCACAACGAACATCACAACGAACACCACAACGAACATCACAACGAACACCACAACGATCATCACAACAGCAACCCAAACAACGGGAACTGAGTCATGCGCCAGTTGCCGCCACTCAGTCTGTACATCCACGTTCCCTGGTGTATTCGTAAATGCCCGTACTGCGACTTCAACTCGCACACGGCCAGCCGCGAATTGCCGGAAGCAGACTATGTGGCTGCATTGCTGAGTGACCTCGATAGCGAACGGGAGCGGGCTTACGGGCGTGTTATCCAGACCATTTTTATTGGCGGTGGCACCCCCAGTCTGTTATCGGCCCAGGCCTACGAACAACTGTTCGAGGGTTTGCAGCAACGACTGGCATTCGCCACCGACATAGAAATCACCCTGGAAGCCAATCCCGGTACGTTTGAAGCGGATCGCTTTGCCGCCTATCGCACATTAGGCATCAACCGGCTGTCGATGGGCATTCAGAGTTTTAACGACCTGCATTTGCAAAAACTTGGCCGCATTCACGATAGCGCCCAGGCCAAAGCCGCCATAACAGCAGCCCGCACGGCCGGATTCGACAACCTCAATCTCGACCTGATGCATGGTCTGCCCGGACAGTCGCTAGCCGATGCGCTGGAAGACATCAACACGGCCTTGAGCTTTAACCCGCCGCACCTCTCCTGGTACCAGCTCACCATCGAACCCAACACCGAATTCTACAAACGCCCACCAGCCCTGCCGGAAGACGAGACACTCTGGGACATCCAGGATGCCGGACAGCAGCGCCTGGCAGCAGCCGGTTTTGCCCACTACGAGATTTCCGCCTTTGCCCAGCCGGGCAAACAGGCCCGCCACAACCTCAACTACTGGCAGTTTGGCGACTACCTCGGTATTGGTGCCGGTGCGCATGGCAAAGTCAGCAAACGGGATAACAACGGCCAGATCCACGCGACCCGACGCTGGAAAACCCGCCAGCCAAGCGATTACCTGAACCCCGACAAGGCTTTCCTGGCTGGCAGTAACGACATTGCCAGCACAGAGATGGGGCTGGAATGCCTGATGAATGCGTTACGTTTGCGTGCAGGTATCACGGTCGAACGCTTTGAGCAACTTACCGGACAAACACTGGCGAGCGTGGCTGAACCAATCGCCAAGGCCAAAGCCATGGGCTTGCTGGAAGTTGGAGAGGATATTCGTGCTACCGATCGTGGCCAACAATACCTGAATGAACTGTTGGGCTTGTTTCTCTGAATACCAGCACAAGACACTCGCGCAGCCGTTGCGAACAACCACACATCATTACCCGGCTTGCACCATTACCCGGCAGTGATACCGCAAACCGGTATTTATACCCGGATATTCAGGTTATAACGGCTCTTGGCTTCCTGAATCCGCTGCAAGGTGATCGCACGCACGGTGTTTTTGCTGCTCTCAATATGCCCACTTAACTCAGCCACAACGGCGTCGCCGTGACGCTGTCCGATCAACGCCAAAATATACCGATGCTCTTCATAAGTGGCTGCAATCCGCCCACGCTGGGTAAAGTCGAGTCGCCGGATAATGCGCAGTCGTTCACAGACACTGCGATGCAGCAGCGCCATTTCCTTATTACCCGCCAGCGCCACCAGCTGAAAATGAAAATTCTCATCCAGTTCCGCCACCTGATCACTGTCGGACAAGCGCTTGTCTGGCGTCACACACCAGTGGTTCGTCAGCTCCTGCAGACGCGCAGCCGGATCTTCCAGCCCACAAAGCCGTCGAACCGCTGCGGTTTCCATCATGGTACGAACATCGTACAGCTCTTCAAAATACTGAAAGTCAAACGGCCGCACTTGCCAGCCGCTGCGAAAATAGACCTGCACAAAACCATCCCGCTCGAGTCGGTAGAGCGCCTCCCGAACAGGCGTTCGGGAGGCATTCATACGCTTGGCAATTTCCGACTCGCTAAAGCGGTCGCCGGGTAGCAGCTGAAAATCAAAAATATCGGTTTTAAGCTGCTGGTAAATGCGCTCCGCCACGTTCGCGGGCCGAGTCTGGCCCGCGTTGTTTCCAGTCACTGCCGTCGCCATTCAATCAGCCTGCTCACGGCTGACATAAGCCCGCCAGCCGCCAAACTCGCTGATATCGGTGGCTGTTGGAAGCACAGCGGCTTCGCACATAAAACCATTCACAATACGGCCATCTTCCAGCTCCACTTTGCCAATGCCCATCGGTTGCGGCACTTCATTCACAAAACTGCCGAAAGCAGCCGCTGTCAGCTGCCACAACTCGACGATAATCGCCACACCCTGCTCGTCATCACCGACCCGTACCAGGCCCGGTTTGGGTGGCGTGGTGTTCGCCAGGGCGTACAAGCGGTATTTGTCGGCGGTAACGGTTTGCTCGACCAGCCGGGCAGAACGATGGCTGAGCTGGTGATTCAGTGGCATACCACTTAAATGCGCACCAACCACAGCAATCACTACCGACTCATCCGCCTTGCGTCCCAGCAAGACAGGCGCTTCTGGCAGCTTGAGTGCTGCTTCCCAACGGTTGGCAAAGGCCAGCAAGGCACGATCCTGCCAGGCAGGGGCAATCAGGGTGATGCCA
>TARA_R110000868_G_scaffold410179_3_pt1 | contig 31824 bp, 25 predicted proteins | sample TARA_R110000868 | Tara Oceans TARA_R110000868 (sample SAMEA4397489) | marine metagenome | biome: Polar Biome; feature: [SRF] surface water layer (ENVO:00010504); material: water (ENVO:00002006), including particulate matter (ENVO:01000060) such as... | depth 5 m | reverse complement strand
TCACGCAACTGACCACGGCCGACTATCTCTTCGCCTGATCGCCGGCGCCTGTCGCCATTACCCCCATGCGGTGCGATGGTGATAGGACCGCGTGGCGATTGTCGTGCCCAAAATGAACGTCTCGACAGCGCAGCTACCGGAAGCGTGACGAGACGCAGCCCGATTGCGCCTTCCATCGACCTGCCGGCGGTATTGCCAAAGACGATCAAACCCTGCGAGACGTGCTGAGGCGCGACTGCACCGGCCATGCCAACGCGGTTCGCGCCGACGGTCGCACCGGGCAGGATAACGGCAAGGGGACAGAGAGTTGCGCGCGAACGCATAGTCCTGGCGTCTCCCTTGCTTGTGCGCGGGTCATGGACAAGAAGGATTGCCCGACCCTGGGTCACGCCATGGGCTTCGATATGAATTTCTTGGGGCCATATGCGATGCATCCGCACAAAAAGCGCGATCGCGTTGGCCGGACAAATGTCTGTCTGCGATATCCGGACCCGAACCAGCCAACGCAGCTTTGCTAGAAATCATGCCGTGTTCGGCATGATCTGGAATTTGTCGGCCTAAGAGGAGTCCTCTGTGCTTTTCTTCGATTATAGCATGGCTATGATCATGCCTCCCAAGAGATCCGGCGGCGCGCCGCGGGCTTTCATCCACCCATAGATCCCCGAATGGCTGTGAATGCGACAGGGGGTGTTGGCGCACCCCAGCGCCTCGATCCCCTTTTCAATACGCATCATTAGGGAAACAGGGGAAGGCAAAACACTCGAGGCCTGCCTGCATATTTCTAAAGGCGCGTTCATCGCTTCAGCCGATACCCGCACAGCTGGGACATATCCTGTGGAGATAGGATCGCGCAGCGCAACCGGGTTCTGCAGCGGAATTTGAGCCCGTGGCATATGGCTGCGACGTACGCACATTCTGCACAGGCCAGATTCTGTTTGCAGGATCGATCCGCTTTTGGCCGCGTCGCGCCGGAGTGCAGTGCGTCGATAGGAGCAAGCTTTCCTGGCAGTCGGGGGAGCGCCGCTACCCCAATCGATACTCAACCAATGTTCCTCGAGCAGCTTGGTCAAGTTTTTCAAACGGTTAACGCGCAGGAAACTATGTGGCGCAATCGCGCGATAAGACAGATCGCCTATTTATAAATCCACGGCAGATGGTTCCAATCATCTTTCTTAACACAGAAAATATCGGTCAGATTAAAATTGGGAAATAGCCCGTTAATCAGATCCATTGATGGTTCTCGTGCTTATCTGCGATAATAATCGTCATACTAAATTGAAGTGTAAGAGAAAAAATATTTCAATTTAAAGGTTCAAAGTACATTTTTTCAGGGGTGGTATAATGGTTGGTACCGTAATTACATTAAATGCGGGCGTAACGGAAGCCGATATACAAGCGGCGCTCAATAGCCTGCCCTCTGGAGGTACACTCGTACTTCCTGAAAATGCGACGATCCTCATTAGCAAAGGGCTTTCGCTCAACGTCGAAAATCGCTCGATAACTCTCGACCTGAATGGGTCTACCCTCCAGCAGGCAGCGGATACATCCGTCATCACCGTGGACGGTCGCATGGCGGCCAGCGGCGCGGCGCAGCTTGGCCATGATGGTTCAGGTGCGCTGACGGTGTCCTACAGCGGCGCTGCGAAGGTCTCCGTAGGCGATTATGTCAAGATCTATTCAGACGACGTTCTGTCCAACGATCAGGGGGCGGCGACCCGCCTTGGCCAGGCCATGAAAGTCGTGGGCGTCAACGGTTCGACGTTGGTGCTTGAGGGCGATCTGCTCTATGAAGATCAGTACAAGACCAATGTCCGGGCCTCGGAATTCCAGAGCGGGACCGCCGTTGTCACCAACGGCACCGTCCGTGGCGACCAGTCTCATCCCAGCTGGAATGACGCGTTGGTATCGGCGCGGTCGACGATAGGCACTCAATTTGATCATCTCACCGTGCGCGACGGCAATTCGATGGGCATCAATTTCGTCAATAGCGTCAATGGCCTCGTTACGCAGTCCTCGGCGATCAATCTGACCGATGATACAGCCAATGGCCATTATGGCTACGGCGTTCACTCAGCCAGTTCGGTGGGCACCACCGTCAATGGTTTCTATGCGCAGGCTGTCCGCCACGGCGTTGACGACAATGCCGTCGGGCTTTCAGCGACCCATGTCGATCCATCCAAATATGGCGCTGATATCGGCCTTACGGCCACCAATGTCGTTGCGAACGGTACGACGTCTTTTGCCTTCTCCTGGCATTCGGAGGGCCGTTTTTCGACCTATTCCGACTCTGTCGTCTTCAATAGCTTCGGCGTGCTCGGGGGGCGCGGCACCGATAACAGTTTCCAGGATATTTCCGGATCGGGCAATAACAAGGGTATCTTGTTCTTCGAATATGGCGATGGCGATGGTCGCCGGATCACCGTCGACAATGTGAACCTGAAGGAAAACAGCGGGTACGCCTATTTCAATCAGAATGCACCGACCGAAAACACGCTTTCCAACAGCGTGTTTGAAATCCTGACCAACAAGGTCACCATCAAGCCCGACAGCACCGGCGTCACCATGACCAACAACAGCCTGAAGGTGGGCGCTTTTGCGACGGATGAGACCATCACCGGCGGCGACGCAGCCGATCGCCTCCTGGGAGGCCTCGGCGTCGACACCATTCGTGGCGGAAACGGCAATGACTATATCTGGGGCGGTGCCGGTGCGGATCTGCTGACGGGCGGCGCTGGACAGGATCGCTTTGCCTTCCATGCGCTTAGTGAAGCAGGCGACATCCTCACCGACTTCAAGGCAGGGACAAGCGGCGATGTGATCGACCTTTCGGTCATGGCACGGCAACTGGGCTGGAGCGGCGACCTTCTTGCAAAGGGCTATGTCCGCTTCACAAAGTCGGGGACCGACACGCTCCTTCAGGTCGATTCAGACGGCGGCGCCAACAGTCTCACGACTCTGGCCACTCTTAAGAACGTTAGCCCAACAGCGCTGACATCCCACAATCTCTCGACAGACATCGTGGTGACGGATTATTCTCAGTTGCCCGACAGCACCTCCGATGGGCCTTCTGTGGGCACTGACCCTTCGGGCGGGGCGGTGTCGATCCCTGCACCTGTACCTGCCGCTCCTGCGCCAGTAACGACTGAAGTCACTGCGAAAATAGAAATGGGCGGAACTGCCTTTTCGTCTCTTACCGGCTTCAACAAAGTTTACGGAACCACCGGTGTGGATACGCTTGTCGGAACGGTTAAGGCTGATCTCATCATTGGCGGAGCGGGGGCCGACAAATTGACCGGCGGGGATGGCGACGATATCCTCTCCGGCGGATCGGGCGCTGACTTCCTGCAGGGCGGCGGCGGCAAGGATACCGCAAGCTATGCCGATGCCGCATCGGGTGTGGTTGCGAATATCGCCAGTGCATCGCTCAACATGGGAGATGCCGCTGGCGACAAATACAGCCAGATCGAAAATCTGACGGGCAGCAGCTTTGCCGACACGCTGACTGGCAATAATTCCATGAACATACTGATCGGCGGGGCAGGGGACGACAGGCTCTTCGGTATGGATGGCGTCGATAGCTTGACAGGTGGCGTTGGCAATGACTGGCTTGATGGCGGGCTGAAGAATGACATATTGGATGGCGGCCTCAACAACGATCGCCTGATCGGTGGAGACGGTTTTGACACCCTGACTGGCGGGGCGGGGGCAGATATTTTCGTCCTCGACCCCAGCTTCAAGCGAAGCTTCGATACCGTTACGGACTTTGCTGCCGGCACCGACAAGATTGGACTTGCTCATCTTGGCCTTGCCAAAATGTCGAGCGTGGCCTTTGAGGTTACCTCCAAGCTCGTAGCAAGCAGCGCTGCACCGACGCTTCTCTACAGCGACCAAACCGGTGCTCTTCTATGGGACGCCGACGGCAGCGGAAGTGGCGCGGCTGTGCAGATTGCCCAGTTCCAGAACAATCCAACCTTGCATCTTTCAGACTTTTTTATCGTCTGACCCTAACACAGAGCTTTCTGTCCAAGGGTGCGCCGCGGCCTCTAACGGGTCGCGGCGCGCGCCCTTAAAGCGATCGACCGCGCCCCTGTCGCTGCCTTCGCCTGCTATCATGCCGCTATGCAATGCATGGGGCGCTGCTTTGCAAAACGGGAGAGCGGCCCATCAGCGCAGCGGTTACGGGCTTCAAACACCGGCGAACGCATAAAGAGCGTTCGGCATTCGGCCTTTGTATCATGACGAGCAGGCCGACGGTCTTCGCACGCACAACGCATTATCGCTGGCATTTCAAGAGTGTGACAGGCACTGGCTTGCGGCATGCACGGCAATCGATCTACGGTGGAAAGAAGCCAGATTGTGCAGGCCGGGGAAACACAATATTTATCGCATAACCGTTGGCATCCTAGCGTTGCTCTGGATAAGATGGTTTCGGTCATTATCGAATTGGCAAGGTCAGGAACGGCCTCTGGGCTATGGAAGAACGGGAACCAATGTCGATAGGAGCGAATATCTTGGCTTGCCGAATCCAAATAGTCCTGTTGACGACAGCCAATGTTCTGGCGGACCGCGACGACGATCTTCGTCGCTTGGTTCAGTCGGTCGACGCATTCCGCCAGAATTATCCCGATGTGACAGTAGAACACCGGATGCTGTTGCAATGCTGCCATGACATTGCCGCAGCCTGCATTCGCTTCGGATTCCCCCGCGACATGATAGTAACGGCCAGCCCCACACAAGTGCCGCTCTCTGTCGCGCGCAACATGATGCTCGACGCCTTGCTGGCCACCGATAGCCTGGCCCTCGCCAACGCTTTGGTGGCGTTCCCCGACGACGACGCCTGGTTCCCGCCCGGCGTTCTTGAATATATTTATGACAGGTTCCAGACCGATAGCCGTCTGGACTTCTGGTTCTGTCGCTACGGATCTGCCGCCGGCATGCCATCGACGATCGATGAGAGGCCCAGTAGCCTGCAGGATGCGATATCGAGAGCCTCTTCAAACACGATTTTCCTACGTGGGCGTATTTTGAAGACGATAGGCGGGTTCGATGAGTCTCTTGGTTTGGGGACAACGGCAAAGAGCGGAGAGGACACGGAATTTGCGATGCGTGCATATTTTGCATCGCAGGAGGTTCGTCATGCACCCTATCGCATGATCGGACATCGCGACTTTGACCCATCCATTCGTGCCAAATATTTCCCAGGAACAGTGGTCGCCCTGGGACGATATGCGTGGACGTCCCCGCAGGCGTGTTTTGCCTTCGCGCGCAAGATCCTGGTTGGCTGCGCCTTGATGATCAAGCGCGAATTGTCGCCCTTCGATTTCCTGCGCGCAGGGCAAATGTACTTTACCAACAAAGCTGCGCCGAATTCTGCTGAGGCCTTGGGCCGCCCAAGCGGAGTGCAGCGTCCTCGACGATCCAACCTTAAGGATAAGCGCCGCTATGCGTAGTCTGAACCAGCTCCAGTGGTTGCAGAGGTTGCTGCATAAGATCCGTATCGGCTTTTATAACAGGTTCTGGGGTATGGACCTTGACCCTACGGCTAAGATTTCACTGACCGCCAAGCTCGATCGGACATATCCCAAGGGTGTTCACATCGGACGGCATAGCTATGTGACCTTCGGTGCGACGATCCTCACGCATGACCGGACGCGCGGCATGTACGCTGACACGAGGGTGGAAGAGAACTGTTTCATAGGCGCTAGGGCGCTTGTCATGCCTGGCGTTACGATTGGTCGCAACTCGATTGTCGCGGCTGGCGCAATCGTGACGAAGGACGTGCCGCCATATTCTATCGTGGCGGGAAACCCTGCCAAGATCGTAAGGACGGATATCAAGGTCGGTCGCTATGGGCGCTTTTTAAGTGCTGACGCGCCTTCGGGCTATAGCAAAGAAGAGCGCGCCGAAATACACGCCGGCTGAGCAACCGAACAGCGAGTGGAAGCATTGTGATGGAACTTCGTGGCGGCTACCGTAACTGGCTTTTTATACTCGCCTTTCTTGTTCTTTTTGTATCGACGACATCGTTTCGCGTTCGCGACTATGCTGACAAATCGCTCGACCTTCAGACGGGCTTCAAGCTGGCGGGGATTGCCGTCACGCTTCTGCTGCCGTTGAGTGCAATCCTGGCGGGGCGGCTTCGAATGTCGACCGGCTTGCTGCTTGCCTGGCTGGCCTTCTTGCTTTCCCTCGTCGCTTGCTCGGTGAACTCGCCTCAGATTTCGGTATCCATGACGGACAGCCTGGCCTTCCTGGGGTGTTTTCTTTTCTGCATCTGGATGGCAGAGCGATTTGGCGAGACAAATACCGTCTCGTTGCTGATCGTGACAGTGGGCCTGATTTCCGTCATGTCGCTCGTGACTTATTATGTAAGCCCCGACCTTGGCCGAATGCACGCATGGTTGGGGAGCGAATTTGGTACCAACAATCGGATAAAGGGCATCGTGGGGTCGCCCAACGGACTTGGTTCCATGACGTCGATCGCACTGATTTTTACAATTCTCTATTACAACGCAATGGGGCCGACCGCGCGCATGCTGGCCCTGCTATCGGCGCCCTTTGCTCTTGTCTGCCTCATTATGAGCGACAACCGGATGAGCATGCTGACGCTCCTGATCTGCGTCACGATCTGGCTTGCTGCCAAGGGCAACAAAGCGGTCAATGTCCTGGTTTTGGGCTTAGCAGGCCTGTCGTTGCTGCTGGTTTTTCTGTCTGCTCCCGACATGATCCTGAGCGGCCTGTCGCGCTCGGGCGACGTGGAGGAGATCGCTACGGGTACGGGACGTTCGCAGATCTGGGCGGTCGTGCTGGAAATGATAGGGCAAAAGCCACTGTTCGGGCATGGCTATGCGTCGTCGACCTTCATTCTGCCCACAGACCCTCGCCTCTTTACGGTCGCGGCGCACGCCCACAATATGTATCTTGAGATCCTTTTCTCCGGCGGGATCGTGGCGTTTGGCTTGTTTCTGGCCGCCCTGGCGGCCACATTGTATCAAGGCATACGCTTTCGTTGTTTTGAACCGTCGATCCTCCTTTTCTTCTTCCTTTTGCGCGGAATGACAGAGCCTACACCCTTTAGCGGGCTGCCCTCTATCGGCGGCTATGTCTTTTTTCTGTGCGTTGCGTTTATCGCGTTGCGAAGCCGTGCGGCGCATAGCGTGGAACACACAGCTGCGCAGACAGAAGCGGCGATGCGCCTGGCCCGCTACCGCGCTAATCTGAAGCCAACCCGCTAGCCGCAAGCAGATCGCTTCTCCTGCGTCTCACCGTTTGGGTGAGGGGCGATAGCGCAATCCTGCCGAGCCGGCGGGAACAAAGTCACCTTGCGGCGGCACGCCTATATGCATCTCACCCTTGATAGGTAAGGCGGGAAAGGTGATCACGCTGTCGGAACGCGAGAGCTTCGAGGCGCATTTGGATTTGGTGCTGGGCGTCGGCCAAGCGACCTGATCGGCGCGGCGCTCCTGCCGGGGAGACAGGTAGACCTGGTCCAGGCTAACCTGCGCTGTCAATGTGCAGTCTGCCCAGAACAGGTAGCCCCCATTGCCGCCATTAGCGCCCGATGACCAGATCTGAGGGTCTGTAGAGCGCAAGTTTACGCGCCGCAGGCTTATATCCTTAATCTGACCCTTGAGACTGGAGAGCTGAATGCCCTGATAGCCAGTGATCCCGGTCAGCCCATTGATGCGCAAGGATCGGACCCCGCCCCAAGGCTGGAGAATGTCAGCATGCCAGCTGTTTTGAAAGCCGCGCAGTCCTTCGACGCGGATGTTTTGTAGCTGGACTGTGGCATCAGGCGCGGCGACGACTATGGCATCGAACTCGGTGTTCTGCGGATTGTCGACAAGAACCCCCTCCACATGCACCGTTCCTGTGGCGCCCTTGATGAACAGTGCGCGACGTGTCTTGTCATCGGATGGGACGGAAATCTGTCCGCCCATTATGACGACATTATGCCCCCCCATAAGGACCGTTGCGCCCATTTTGCGTTCGGGCGGGAACTGGATGATGTAGTCCCGCGCCGGATCCATTTTCGTCACGGTGCGCCCGCTACCAAGACGGATCGTCTCAGGCTTGGACAGCGCGGGAGGCTCAAGATTGCCACCCGGGTGCGGAGGGGGGGACGCACCCATGGAGGACCACACAGCCGCGGCCATTGCCAGAAGAAACAGCATAAGTATCAAAGCTCCAACAAGGGGCATTCTGGACCCGGTGGGGTTCTGCAGAGCCATCGGCTACGTCCTGGCAGCAAAGGCATTTAGGCGCGCGCTGGCTTGCTTCTGCAGCCCCTTCCATTGGCCTGCGGCAGATGACAGACTGGTGACGATATTCATTGCTTGTAAAATCCAAACCTGATGGAAGAGGAAATTCGCAGACAGGGATTGCATGTCAGGAGGACGCTATCGTCCAACCCAGGACTCCTCCCAAACGGGCAGGGCTGCATCCAGCGCTTTTGTGTACGGCCGACACGATAGTCCAGTCTTCTTCCGGGTGGCGCTGTCATGAGGCTTTCAAGGCTCTCCTGTCGAGCGTGCGCGCGACGCGCTAAGGTGTCAACATGAGTTGGGGACCCTAAACGACAAGGCGTGCACATAAAGTGGTAAGCACTGGATATGGGATTGAGGGGGGCGTGGTCTGCAATCTGCGTCCCATTGCAAGACTGACTCGCAAACGCTGCAGAGACTACAGTTCTACAATGGTCATCGGTTCCCACTGTTGCTCTGTGTTGCTCGCAGACCGAAAGCCTCGCCGAGATGAACGGCGAGGCCCTTCGTAATTTCAGACAATCAGCAAATCGCCCATCGTCAACACGCCACCGCCAACGACGTTCACCTGAATTAGGAAATCAGTCTTGAAGTCGTTGTTGACGTCGATCTTCACAAGATTATGCCCGGATGTGTGTGAGAGGCTGATACCAGAACCTTCGAAGGCTATCAGATCGATCTTGTCTCGTCCAAGTTCGAAGTCTGTAATCTTATCGCGGCTGGCATAGTTGAACCCCAACTCGCCCTTCGCGAAGCGGAACACATCGTCCCCGCTTCCCCCGATCATAATTGCTGCGCCGCGCGCAGAGATAATGTCGTTTCCGGCTCCGCCCGACGCAAAACTGCCTCCGATGACGATGTCATCTCCGTCGTCGCCGTAAGCGCTTGATCCATTAACTGAATCGTTACCAGCACCACCTTTGGCAACCGTGCCGCTAAAAACCGTGTCATTGCCATTGCCTCCTGATGCTTCGCCAAAAGCAGAAGACACTATGTCATCACCATCCTCCCCTTTGGCAAAGCCAGAAAACGACGCAACGGTGTCACTGCCCGCTCCACCGTAAGCGTTTGTTTCCGAATAAACATCGTCATCGCCCTCACAGCCGAAAACATCGCCGGAAGAGGATAGTATGTCGTTGCCTGCATCACCGTGAACTGCGCTCAGCATGTAACCGTTGATGAAATCGTCTCCCGCGCCGCCGTGCAAGACGCCACTCCGCCCTTGGCTACTAACGGTTTCGAGATAGAAGCTGTCATTTCCGGCTCCGAGCGAGAAGGTCTCTATAAAGTCCCGGAACGTGAATATGCTGATGTTATCATCGCCATCGCCACTCAAAGCAGCAATAGTTGGAGGAAGATAGTCGGGGCCCTTCTCAAAAATCGAGATATCATAGCGTCCGTCGACGAGGTGGGTATTGTTGCTGTAAGTCAGAGTGCCAAACTGGTAGATTTCAGTGTTCGTGATGACCGTCATACATCCTCCATGCGCGCTTTAGGCAATTCCCAATGGTCACGATAGTGGTAGGCCACTCAAATAAAAGTCTTTTTTGGGCGGATGTGGCGATGGCGTGGGCGCCCAGCTGGTAATTCGCGAACGCCTCGCCAAGGTTTGGCGTCCCCCCGGGTTTTTTGAACTTTTCTGCGACCTTGATTTGCTCGGCTGCCGCGCTGCTCTGCGGCAGCAGGATTCACCGCCAACAAGCATGAACCGCCAAAGAACCGGTAAATTCACTGCCGCTCAGTTGTGAAGTCGAATGCGGTGCAGGAAACGCCTCCAGGTCATTTGCAGTAAAATGTTGACAAAACAGAGGTTTAGCACTTCTATATGGATGCCCGAAACGGGGGCGTTCGTGGTCGATAATTGTTGTGGAAGATGACGTACTGCTTGGCAAAATATTATGTGAATGTGTGGAAGATTTGGGGTTTGAAGTTGCGCAAGCTGGAACAGACGATGCTGCATTCATGATGATCCAAGCTGGTCAGAAAATCGATCTGCTTGTGACAGATGTGTAGATGCCTGCAAGTATCGATGGTATCGTTGGCTTGCCAAGTGGCTACAGCGCAACCGCGTGCGCAGATTATAATCATGCCGGGCCATTTTCGATACCGAGACACGGCCAGTCATGAGTTCCCCGGCTTTCTTCCAAAGCCATTCACAGGCAACCGCCTTATGACGATGATCGAGAGCGTAATGCCCGATCGTTTGTTACCCCAGCGCATCGCTTCCGGCATTCCAGATCAACCAAATCTGTCGGAACACCAAGCGAGTCGCTCACGGAACGAGAACACGCCGACTTTGCCACAAGACCCAGAGTGGTCCAGGACGGAGAACTAGGCAGTGGCAAGCGAAGTAATGGTGATCGAAGACAACCTGCTTCATAGAAAGCTTTATGGGGCGGTGCTGCGTGCTCATGGGTATGATCCAGTCGAAGTTGCCGATGAACGAACCGCGGTGGACGCTGCTGCGAACGCACGACCAATTGCAATCATTGTTGACGTCTTCCTTCCATCAGTCGATGGCAGAATCATAATTGCCCAGCTGCGGCGGGACGTTCGCACATGCAGTATACCCATAGTGGCTGTGTCTGCGGCTGCCATTGGGAGCATCGCGCAAGGCTGTTATTCTGCCGGGGCTGACCGCTTCCACGCAAAGCCTGTACCTATGTTGGCCATTGTTAATGACATCGTTGAGTTATCCGGATTCAAACCCTCCGACCGCAGGACATGAGGTGTAGCCTAGATCAACTTGCAGCCGCTTTGCGTACCAGAGATTTTCGATAGAACACGGACTAATTCGGTGTGCTGCTCCGTTTGGGTCGGCTGCGGGTGTATGGCGGTAGGGCGAGCAAGATGGCAGCCGAAACCTAAATATCGTTGGCGATTGCCAGGTTGATTCCAATGCCTTCGCAATCATGGGGTAAGAGGCTCACCCCTCTTGCCGCACCACGGCCATTAAGGGCTTATTGTCTCGGCAAAACCACGAAATACCGGCTTTCTGTCGTCTCCACGGTACATGGGGATGGAGCAAAGTGGGAATGTCGCTGGTTGGAAAATACCTCTGAATGGGAAATGCCAAACGCGCATGAAACAAGCGCGTACGTTCTAAGGACCGCGCGACTTCACGCTTCGAAGAAAGAACTAGCCGCAACCCTGTCAGGTGCGACGGCGTGTATCGCGCAATGGCCCACCCGGTTTGGATTATCGCGTGGGCCATTGCACCATCTTCTACTTTACGCTCCCGACTAGAACAGGACGATGTCCGATAGTGTAAGTTGCGGCGCATTGGTCAATTGCGCCACCTGTACCGGGGCATGCCATCCTTTGCCGTCGTCATCCCACCACAGGCTTCCGCTCGCCGAGTTGTAAAGCAGGGTCGGATCACCCGAAGTTGCTGCAGGCTTGCTGCTGCTGACAAATGCCATGTCCGAAAGGCTCGCTATGCCGAAGCCAGAGCTAAGGCCAATCTTGTCGACGCCGTGCTGGAAATCGGTGATGGTATCGACGCCATCTTTGGGGCTGTTGAGGATGAATTTATCGGCATCTGTTCCGCCGGTAAGCTTATCATAGCCGCTGCCACCGATGAGCAGGTCTGCGCCAGTGCCACCGGAGAGTGTGTCGTTCTGCGTGCCGCCCTCCAGACGGTCAGCGCCGCCGCCGCCCAATAGAGTGTCGACACCGGCCAAGCCGTAAAGGACGTCATTGCCCTCAAGACCGCTTAGAAGATTGACGCTTGCGCTACCCGTGATCTTATCGCCAAATCCACTGCCTGTGAGATTTTCGATCTGCCCGAAACTGTCGCCGGCGGCATCGCCTGTGTTGAGCGACGGTGTGCCGAGATTGACCGTCACCGCTGCCGCCGCGTCGGCATAACTCACAGTATCGCGGCCCGAGCCGCCCATCAGAATGTCCGCCCCGCTACCGCCTGCGAGCACATCATCCCCTTCCATCCCGCTTATCCAGTCCTTGCCGCCAGCTCCTACCAAGAGGTCCGCCGCGCTGGTGCCAAGCAAGGTGTCGTTGTCGTCAGAGCCCTGCTGGTAGGCCAAGCCGCTCTGATCGCTAAAAGCGGGTGGCAATGCACCGGGCCCCTGCGGCTTGGAGATCACATTGCCCACATAATTTGCACCATTGTTGGTGACGATGATGTCGGTCGATGTGTTGGCTGCGGTAAGCGCGGAAGCGGTGACGCCTTCAAGCGTAGCGATCGTCGTATAGCTGTCCCCGCCGCCGTTGGCATCGATTTGAAGCAGTGTGTTCGTGCCCGACTGGACATAGCGCACATGCCCGCTAAGGTCGTCCCAGTTGAGTGATCGGGAGATGACCGACAGGTCTATGACGTCGCCTGACGCGCCGGCCTGAAAGTCCTTGATCACATCGCCAGCCTCTGCCACCCCCTGATAAGCGAAGCGGTCGACACCGCTGCCTCCTGTCAGAATATCGGCGCCAAGGCCGCCCCAGATATAGTCATTTCCTGCCTTGCCATCGATGGTATCAGTGCCTTTTGCACCAAGGATCTGATCGGCGTTACCGGTCCCTGTAATGACCTCGTCCGTTGCGAACGCGCCGATTTTCAGCACCGTGTCGGTTATCGATGTGCTCGGATCGGTCGGGGCGATCGTGACCTTGTTGGTCAGAATTTCGAAGACGCTGTGTGAGATGCTGTTATCGATGGCGTTGTTCTGCCGATAATAGGCATAGCCGCTATTTTCTTTGAGATTAACGCTGGAGACATCGATCCGTCGCCCGTCTCCATCGCCATATTCGAAGAACACGATGCCGCGACCGTTGCTGGCGCCTGAAACGTTCGAGAAGCTGTTGTCCAGTCCGCGACCGCCAAGCACACCGTAGCTGTTAAACACAAGGCTGTCGGTCACGCTGTTGAACCGGCCTTCGGAATGCCAGGAAAATGCATAGGCTGTGGTGCCGTTTGCAATGACGTCCGAGACCTTCATGCCGAAGTCAGCGCCATATTTGGAAGGATCGACATGCGTGGCGGTTAAGCCGACAGCGTTGTCGTCCGTCGCATGGCGGACTTTCTCGGCATAAAAGCCTTCAACGGTGGTGCCAACAGAACTGGCAGAGTGAACGCCGTAGCCATAATGGCCGTTTGCCGTGTCGTCGGTAAGATTGATGGCAGATGATTGCGTAACGCGACCGTCTACCGCGTCGACAAAGTTGAAACCCATCGAGTTGCCGTCTCGCACCGCAACATGGTCGATCTGCGTGCCGATGGTCGAGCGCACCTCCACCAGAGCCTTCGTCCAGGTTGGATGGGACTGGTCACCGACGATCTCGCCATTCTTGATGACAGCCGTCCCGCTTTCATAGGCTGAAGCTCTCACATTGGTCTCGTAGAGACTTGCATAGTGTAAGTCGCCGTCCAGCGTCAGCGTTGTGCCGTTGACAGCGGTGACTTTCATTGCCTGACCGAGCCGCGTGGCAGCGCCCTGATCGTTGGGCAACACATCGTCGGAATAGACTTTGACATAGTCACCTACCGAAACACTGCCTGCATCTGCGTATTTCACGGTAACTGCGCCCGAGGCATTTTTGCCAAGCACCGCAGAAGCACTGGCTGCGTGACTGCCATCGACGGAGAGGACCGTGATATCGCCCGCTTGCTTGAGCGTTGAGCCGTTCAAATCGATCGTGACCGACCGGTTGGTCACATTTATGTCGAGACCTGTCGAGAGAAGGAATGTCTTTCCCTTTGGAAATACAAGAGTATCTCCATCTTTTAAGGACGAAATTGCCGATTGTAGCCCTCCAGCCGTGATGCTGGAAGACAGGTAAATTGTATTTGCCATTATATTCCCACCCGAATGCACCCTTGGTGCTTAAAACGACGATGGAGACGCGACCTCCATCTTAATCCATATTCGGTATAGTTCCCATTGTATATCGTCATTGGTCGCGTAAGCGACCCGGCCTGCCGTGTTCTTCAAGGAATATTTGGAACACGTATGATCTTGAGCCAGATCTTATTCAGTGACCGTGATAACTTCTTTGTTATATTGCTGAAGCCATTTGGGTGGGCTCTTGGATGCGGCCAATGCAGCCAAAGCCGATCGTCTCGCCGGTGCCATCGGACGAGTCCGGTTCCTCTTTCTGCCGACTGTCCCTCATAAGACGGACAGGGCGGTCATTGCCTCAGGGTTGACATATCGGGTGCGAAATCCCTCAGCAGCAGAGGACGGATCCGGACGGCTAGACAGATGACGGTTGGCCAGAACAAGGTGTTGATTATATCGCTCGTCGTGTCGGGCCAGCGCCATGACCCAAAGTGCAGGCGGTCCATGACTTCGTTTCCCAGTTCGGCGAACGCAACGCAGCTAAGAGGCACGAAAGTGCCAAGCGAGCGCCGGGAAATAACGCGGGCGAGCAGCAGAACGGCCATGCCGGCATGAATGTGAAGGATCGTGTCGGACATGCCGGTGCCGTCTCCGATCCATTCGATCAGGCGATGATACATGTCTGGGATGCGCATCTGGGTCTTCTACCGGCTGACTATCGAAATACAATGAAGGTGAACATGGCTTTACCACGCCTTGTAGCAATTCTTGCCGTCCCGTCATCCCGCGCGCCAAGAAGGCGGCAAGCCGACTAGGGACGGGTGGGCTACCCGATAATAATCAATGGTCGGGCAACGGTTGGGCATTACGCATCGGGGCGGGCAGCAAGAGTGATGCGCCGCCGGGAGCCACACAAAATGTGCGTTGTCGTGGGCTGTCCCGGTACAGCTATGGTGTGCGATGCGGGCGAGTGTGCAGGACCGGCTTTTGCGTTCCTGCGTCTTGGCTTCTGCAGAGCGTTATGCGCTTTCTCTGGGATTACCCATATCAGTCTTCGAACGGGGTGCGCCAACTTATGGGTCGAAGTGTGCTTTGCCATTCATGGGGGGAGGGTTCCTGCATGGGCGCTGACGGTGTGCGCACTTGGCACCAAAAAAAGCCCGGCGTTTCGGCCGGGCTTTTTTTCCAGTACTACCGTGTTCCAGGTTGTGATCAGACGGGGCTGATGGGATCCTGGTTGGTTATGCGATAGAGGAGCGATCCGAGGGTCTTGCTGTTCTGCTTTGCACAGGTTGCAGCGTCTGCGGCTGAACAGCTGACCGAGCGGTTGAGGATCTCGGTGAGCTGGCGTGCGGTGGCGCGCTGGGTAGCGGGCGTGAGCTCTGGGTTGGCCGTTGAAGTCGCAATGCGGAACTGTGCGGCTTTGAGCGTCTTGTCTGCAGTTTTGAGGCAGGCGGCATCACCGGCGCATGCGGCGACCTGGCTCTTGTAGGTCGCAGCGGCCTTTTCCGTGGCGCGATAGATGGCAGAATAGTTAACCGAGGTTGTAACGGCGCCTGCCACAGAGGGCATAACAACCAGAGATGCTGCGGCGCATGCCGCGAGGTAGCGTGACAGCTTCATAATCGTATCCCCTGTTTTAGGTAAAATTGCTGTTACCCGAGTCTGCGGGCTGTTGCAAGTGCGTAATATGCACTCATCATTAGCGACATGAGCTTTGATTGGATCGGTACTGGATGGGGTGGAGTATTGGCTTGTCGACCGTGGCGTTGGCGTACAGGAAGTGCCCGTTTTCAAAATAGAGTTTCCTTCTGCACTGCAATATGGCTTATACGGCACGGGTGACCTGTGACCGGCGGGTTTTACAGGCGCAAAGTCGAGCGGGATGTGTTCTATGAGTAAGAGGGGCTTGGGAATGCGTCTGTCGGTTGGCGCGCTCATGCTGTGCTGTGCAGCAGTGCTGGCCGGATGCGCAACCTCTGACGTTTTGCCGCGTGGCGAACCGGCCTACGCCCTGATCGGCGACCCGGAAAAGGGTCCGCTTCCCGTAACCGACTACAGGATCAGCCCTTCGGACACGATTTCCATTACGGTATTCCAGGAGCCTGACCTCAGCCTCAAGGAGGCTGTTGTCGAGGCGTCGGGGCATATATCTATGCCGCTGATCGGATCTGTCCAGGCGGCAGGCCTGACGACAGCCCAGCTTGCCGGTGATCTTGAGCAGCGCCTGGGCGCCCGATATCTGGAAAAGCCGCAGGTCTCGGTGATCGTCAATGTTGCGGTGTCGCAGCAGGTCACGGTCGAAGGCAATGTCATGCAGCCTGGCAGCTATCCTGTAGGAGGACGCATGACGCTGCTGCGGGCGCTGGCGCTGGCGCACGGCCCCACGCGCGTTGCGGCGCTCGATGAGGTCGTGGTGTTCCGCATGGTCGGGGGCAAGCGCATGGGCGCCTTGTTCGACGTCAATGCCATCCGCAAGGGGCAGGCATCGGACCCGCAGATCGAAGGAAATGACATGGTCGTTGTCGGGTTCAATGCCGTTAAGGGCGCCTATCGCGACTTCCTGCAAACGGCGCCTTTCCTTAACGTGTTCAGGAACTTCTGACATGGTCGAAATGGCAAATCCACCGCGGTCGGCAATCGACCAGCGTCAATCTGGTGAACGCTATTATGACGAGGCGGAGGCTGATCGCGGGATGACCTTTGCTGATCTCTATCAGCGTTTTGTCTGGATCGCAGGCGCTGCCTATCGCAGCCGTTGGGTCGTGCTCTCGATCCTTGTTGCAGCACTGGTGCTGGGCGCCGTCGGCACATTGCTGATGACGCCGCTTTATACTGCGAGTGCTACGGTACAGATCGACCAGCAGACCGAACGTGTGCTGGGCACTGAAGATCAGGATGCAGGCGCCGCCTATCAGGATGCCGATCGCTTTTTGGAAACTAACATCCAGGTTCTCAAAAGCCGGGCGACGGCGGTACGGGTCGCACAAAGCCTCAATCTTTTTGTCGGCACTGACTTCATCGAGATGATGGGCGCTAAACTGCGTGTGCCAGCAGGCGTAAATCCCGAGCAGCTTCGCCGGGAAACCGTGCTGGATCTTCTCGACAAGAACCTCGGTGTCGACCTGCCACGAGACTCGCGGGTTGCGAGTATCACGTTCCGAAGTCCTGATCCTGCCTTGTCCTCCCGAATTGCCAATGCGTTTGCAGAGAACTTCATCACTGGCAATCTGCAGCGCAAGTTCAATAGCACTTCCTATGCGCGCTCTTTCCTGCAGAAGCAGCTGGTTCCGGCACGCGAACGCCTCGAAGCATCGGAACGCCAGCTGGTCGTCTATGCGCGGCAGGCAGGCCTCATAGACACCCAGCAAGGCAGCGATGAGAAAGGGGAGGGGCAACCCAACTCGGTAACGGTGTCCAGCCTGGTTGCGCTGAACTCCGCTTATGCTGGCGCCACGGCCAACAGGATCGCGGCGGAGCAACGCTGGCGGGTGGCGCAGAAGACCCCGGTGGGCGCATTGCCGGAATCCTATAGCAACAAAGCCATCCAGGATCTTTATCAGGCCAAGGCGGAGAGGACCGCTGTTCTCCAGGATGAGCTAAAACGCCACAAGGCCGATTATCCGACCGTCATACAGGCCAAAGCTGTTATCGCCGAGCTTGACCGGCAGCTTAATGCCATGAACGGTGCCATCCGCCGCTCGATCGTCGATCAATATGACACCGCCCGCCAGCAGGAGGAGGCGCTCGCTGATGCGGTCGAGGACATGAAGAAGGCGACGCTTGAGGAGCAGAGCCAGTCCATCCAGTATAATATATTGCGCAGGGACGTGGACTCCAATCGGTCGATGTACGAAGCGCTGCTGCAACGCTTCAAGGAGGTCAGTGCCGCTTCGGGTATCGCCGCTAATAATATCTCGATCATCGATCGTGCCGATCCCCCGCTGAAGCCGACCTCGCCCCGCCTTGGCAGCAACCTTGCCATCGCCTTGCTGCTGGGCCTGATCGCTGCGGTCGCCGCCATTATCATACGCGAGCTCTTCGATGACCGGGTGCAGACGGGGCCGGACGCCGAACGCAAGTTCGGTCTGCCGACCCTGGGGGTCATCCCGCAGTTCAAAAATGGCGGGGCGATAGATCTGGAACTGGAGTCGCCGCGTTCAGCGACCAGCGAAGCCTATCATTCGGCCGCCATAGCCGTGCTATTGAGCAGCGCGCGCAAAGTACCGCATGTCATCATGCTCACAAGCGCACAGTCAGGCGAAGGCAAATCCTCAAGCACCATTGGTCTGGCTAATGCGCTTGCGCGGCTAAACAAGCGTACCTTGCTGGTGGAATGCGATCTGCGGCGGCCATCGCTCAGAAAGCGCCTGGCCGAGATCCAGGCCAGGGCGCCGGTCCCGGGCCTTACCGAATATCTGACCCAACAGATCGAGCAGCCGCCGATCACGACCCATTCCACGCTGCGGTTCGACTATATGCTCGCCGGGTCCATTCCGCCCAATCCGACCGATCTTCTTGGCTCAGGCGCATTTGCAGCGATGCTGCACGACCTCACCAGCCGCTACGATCACATCGTCCTCGACGGCCCACCGATCCTGGGACTCGCCGACGCACCGCTGCTCGCTTCGCGCAGTGACGTCGTCCTGTTCGTCGTCGAAGCCAATCGCAGCCACCGCGGTCGCGCAAAAGCTGCCCTCAGTCGCATCCGCAGGTTCGAGACACCCGTCTCAGGCACAATCCTCACCAAGGTCGATATCAGCAACCGTATGGGTATGGGATACGACCTCGAATACTATAGCTACTGACTATGACGGCCCAAACGTTATTCGCAGGGCCCCATGCCGTAATTAAAATCGGTATTACAGTTATCGCGGCTCTGTGGATCGCTGGGGCGGGGCGCTACTATTGGGATGATCGGATCGCGCAAGATCCGCAATGTGCCTCCCTCGCCAATACGCTACTGTACCGCAGTGAAACCCTGGCGAAACTTGCCAACCAATGCGTGGGTGATCTCAAACTGCGCCAAGCGACAGTGCTCGCGGAGGCGGCGCTTAAGCGTCAGCCTTTTAATCAGCTGGCACTCGCTGCCTTGGGCTCGGTTGCCGACCTAGAGGGTAATCCGAAAATCGCCGATGCATGGATGCGCGCCGCTTCGCTGCTCGGTCACCGAGATTACAGCGTGGAGACATATTGGCTCGAGCGTGCGTCTTTCTCACATGATTCATTCCAGCAAGCTCAACGCTTAGATGCTCTGTTCAGAGCGGGTTGGGCCAATGACGTCCTTGCCGATGAAGTTCGCGAACTTGAAGCATCGCCAGCGGGCCGAAGAGCGTTGCTGCCATTGGTCCGCAATACGTCTCCTTGGTCCAGAGCATTTTTGATGAACGTGGGCCACCTTTCTGATCAACAATTGATGAATCGCCGTTCCCTGGTTCTTGACGCAATGCATGCAAAACAAGGATCAGGTGGCGCGCAGGTACTGGATCTTGCGACCGCTTCACCTGCGATATCTGAACTTCAACGACGGGGTTTGAGCGATGAAGCTCTGGTCCTTCGCGGGGCGTTCAAACCTTTCAGTCGTAAATCCTTCGTAAATGACAGTCAGTTTGCTCTGGCAGATAAGAACAACGGCCCCTTTGACTGGAAGTTGATTGCCAGTCCCGGCCTTGAGGCATCGCTTCTGAAAAGCGGTTCTCGTTCAGCGGGGCTACATGTGCGAACCGATGCACCCGGCCGATACGAGATTGCGCAACAGGTGATACAGTTACCGGCAGGATCGTACAGGGTTCAAGCGACGGGTCGCGTCAACATGGGGGAGCGCGCAGCGGGCGCAAAACTTGTGCTAAACCTTGTCTCGTCCACGGACAAAAGTAATTTGGAGACGCTGACGCTGCCAGTGCCTAATCGCCTGAGCTCGGTTTCCTTTGATGTGTCCAGCGCAAAGCGATATTATACGCTGGTGCTGTGCCTCGACACGCTTGATAGCGTCCAAGCTGTGGACATCGATCTTACCTCTATTACGATCGCACGCGATGGAGGTGCCCAATGAAGACTTTTGGGCTTGATTTTTACCTCGCCTGCGGACTGGTAGCTGCCTGCTTTATCTTGGGCGGCAGTGCGAGCCGACCCGACTTCGAGATGGGGCTTAGTATTCTAGCGATGTTCTGCTTAGTCGCTTCCATTTGGGTTGGAGAGGGGCGTGGCCTAAGAGATTTTTCGGTAGGTTGGGTAATCGGTCCGATAATCGCGCTCTACATTCTTGAATTGCTCCCTCTGCCAAGCGGCTTTTCGTCGGCGCTGGGACAACTTTCTGGCAGCTACCCGCAGGCGATCTTTTCGTGGCGGCCGGTGACGCTTTCCCCAGATGCAACTCTATACTCCCTCCTATCTCTGGCACCTGCTCTCGTGCTCATGTGGCTGACCGCTGGTTTAAATCGCGATGAACGTGCTTTGCTCATCAACACCGTGCTAGTGCTTGCAGTCTTCGAGGCATCCGTCGGTATTGCCCAAGCTGTCGGCGTCATACCGTTCAATCTTTATGAGTTTTATCACCCTCGCGTTGCCGTGGGCCTCTTTGCCAGCCGCAATCATTTTGGCGATCTATTTTTGTTGGTTACGCCGCTGCTCTTTGCCAACAAGGCCCGCTGGATCGAACGGTTCGGGCTGTATCGAGCCCAAACTCTTTTGTATTCCCTCCTTCTGCTCTATTTTGCAGCGGTGGTTGCATCGGCGTCGCGCGCCAGCATAGTTCTGTTTCTTATTATAGCCTTTGGAAGCTATGTTGTGGCACTGCGCAGCCGCCTGCAATGGCGCTTTTTCGTCGTTGGTGTTCTGGCTGCGTTGGTCGGTTGGTTGCTGCTTGCCTGGTTACCGGCGACGGGCGTGGTGAAAGTTGCAACAGACCGTTTCCAGGTCGCGGATGAGGCGCGTTGGGAAATATGGCATAATAGCCGCCGGACAGCGATTGCATTTTGGCCGTCGGGGGCCGGCTTTGGCAATTTCCGGACGGCGTATGAGGCTATCGAACCTGTCAGCGCAATAACGCCCTCCTATATCAACGCAGCGCATAACGAGTACCTTCAATTGCTCGTGGAAAGTGGCCTGTTCGGGTTTGTGACATCTATATTTATTGTGGTCTTTGTACTGGCAGCGGCGCTAAGAAGACGCCGTGATGCGCTGGTCACCTTCGCGTTTTTCGGCTTGATTGGAACATTGGCGCATTCGGCGGTCGATTACCCCTTTCGCGTAGTTGGATTAAATGCGCTGATTGGGTTTCTGTGCGCTCTGTGCGTTACCGTTCCTCCAGAAAATGTGACACGACGGCGACGCTAAGAAGCATCCGACCTTGCGAAGCGCAGCTTCCAGGTCTGCGGCACTGCCACGGGATGGGCGTGTGTGGATGCCCCCAATTTTGCAACGTGATATTTTACGATTGTGACGACTTGGCGCTTCGATCGTTCGTGCGTCAGGCCTCTTGCTTTGGCTTGATTTTGCCACGGGCTGGTATGAAGTTTGAAGAACGAGTTCCAGATCGGTTCAGAGAGGTGTGGTGCTCGCGCCCCGGTGCTGGTTTGCTCGTCCTGAACATTGAAGTCCTTGCCGCATAATCGTCAGTCGATCGCATTGCCGGGGCTTGTCGCTCTAAACAGCGTCCGGGTTAGCCTTTGTCGGAAGGCGGCCGGATCACGCTATCCGGTAATTTTGTTGGCGCGTCATCATGGCCCAGATCGTGCATCGCATCTTGTTGGCCAAAGCGACAGCTGCTATCTTATACGGCTTGCGCCCTAACACGCGGCCGAGCCAGTTGGGCAGCACGCCACGCGGGATGATTCAGCGGATCCTGCTCATTGCGCCAACGATCAGCAACTTGCGAATACCAGCTTGGCGCATCTTGCTCACGACGCCTAGCCTCGTCTTGACGCCTGTGGATCGCTGTCGAGGGACCAGCTTAAGCCATGCAGCGAAGTTCCGTCCACTGGCAAAGGCGCCCAGATCGGGAGCAAACACAATGATCGCACCCGAGTTTACGGGGCCGACGCCTGGCACGGTGCACAGCCGCCGCATTGCATCGTCGACCTCAGTTGCCGGCGCAGCTTGAAATGCAGCTCATCGATCTTCTCGGTAAGTACCACAATCTGGTCCAGATAAAGGCGAGCGATATCGCGTACCGCTTCGGGGAGCTCGGTTACATCGTCATCAATCATGCCTCCGATGGCCCTGATTCCAGTCGGCCCTTACGCGACGACAAATCCAAACTCCGCCAGATGGCCACGCAACGCGTAGAGAAGTTGTGTTCGCTGTCCAACGAAGGACTGATGAGTTCTGAACGCCACCGCACGCGCCTGATGTTCGGCGCTCTTCATGGTCCCATAATGGATGTTCGGTCGCAGCGCATCCTCAGCAATCGCTGCTGCGTTTGCCGCATCGTTCTTCTGTAGGTTGTCGAACGGCTTGACATAGATCGGAGGTGTCAGGCGAACCTAATGGCCGAGACTTTCGGCAAAATTCCCATAAATCGCTGGTCGCGCAGGCCTCCATCGTTACGATACAGGACGCTTGCTGGTGGAAGATGGTCTCGAGTTCTACGCGCGAAACCATCCGATCGAATGAACCGCCCCTCCCGGGTAGTGCCGCAGACATGGAAACTACGCTTCGCAAGGTCAATCGCACAAATGTGAACGTCGGTCAGGTGCTCCTCCTTCTACAGGGCTATGGCGCGCTGGTCTGGCATCATACGATGCCGTCGAGGGGCATCCACCCCAGCAGTTCAAACGATCAAAATCTAGCGCATTGTCTCGGCAGAGACCTTGTTCAAATCCTTGAAGGCGGAACTCATCTGGCGGGAGAACTGGACAACGCGGCTTCAAGCGGATGCTGCCGTCTTCCAGTACATCAGTTTCTTATACAACACTCGCCGCCATTCATTTTGAGGCGGCATCAGGCCGCTCGTCTTTACTGCCAGGGTGGCTTAATGAGATAGGTGTTTGGCACAAATCAGTTACAAGCCGAAAGCTCATCCTGCTCTATTCATGCCATCCAGCCCGTAAGCAAACCACCTTTGAACTTTCCAAATCAGCAGTAAACCGGTTCGCAGTTAGCTTTCGCGACGCTATCACGCTATTGGGTAGGCGTCGATCCATGGCTTCGGCCGCGCTACGGGCCTATCGAGGTCGGACTTTAACTATCGAGTTGTCTACCTCACTTGGCCTAATGCCATTTATATTGGTTCAGGAGTTTTGAATGGGCAAGGGCTGTGGTGTTGCGAATGCTGGACGAAGGCAAGTGCTCGGCTTCGGCGGCGCCATGGTCACAGCGGGATTCGTTGATCTACACCCCCTCACATCTCCCGCCGAGGCCTCTGGATTGGCTGTCCAAGTCGCTAACGTACAGGATACTGCTGCGCTGGCGCATGTAGGCGGATGCGCAGGAACCGTAGTTCAGACCTCTGTCTTCAATTGGCATCATGCAACGGCGTTAGGAGGTGCACGATATTTGCTTGTCCCGCAGGAGGTACGCACCATCGATCAACGGTGGGTGTTTGCTTCGGCGACGCGCGATTGGGTCTGGCAATTAGTGGAAGCACAACCTGATCCTGCAATGTTCGGCGCGCAGGGTGACGGAGAAACGGATGATACGGCCGCGCTACAGGCGGGGCTGAACTATTTGTCGCATGTATTCGGAGGCGGTGAGCTGGTCTTATCGCCACGGCGATACCGCTCAGGATCGCTGTCATTGCCAAGGGCAACCGGAATCGTAGGCAGCCGGGGCGGCTTCGCCTCGCATTATCCAGAGACGCTTTCTGCCAGCGTTTATACGCTAGTGCTTGATGTAGGCGCTACAGTTACAATGCACGAAGCCTGCACGATGCAGGGTGTGGTTCTTCGTCCGCATGGGATGACATTTCCCCAGGGTATCGACCAAATTGCGCATTGGGAAGGCACCGCGATCACAATTGCCCCAGAAAGTTCGGGGGTTAACATCGGCCGATGCATGATCGTAGGATTCGCACAAGCGATTTTGGCAGCAGGTTTAGGACCAATTTACCGCTGTCGAATCGAAGACGTCAATCTAGACTGCCTAAACGGAATCTCGCTTAGCGATGTGCCCGATGTCGCCTATTTGTCCCGAATTCATGCTTGGAACTTTGCTTCAACAGGACGGCGTGATGCGAATGCGGTAGAGCGCCCAGGGGTTGCCTTTAGGTTAGCGAAGCGAGCCGACTGGGTAAAGCTTACCGACTGCTTCTGTTATGGCTACGAGATTGGGTTCGAGTTGGAGGATGTCGCCGACTGTCTACTCACGGGCTGTGGCGCCGACCACAAGCAGCGGCCTTCAGCCGAAGCGAGCAGTACCGGCTTCAAGCTCCACGGCCGTGCCCGGAATAATCGATTAATCGGATGTCAAGCTGCGGCGCAGGGTCGAGGCATCCATCTCACAACTAATGCGGCCGAGCCACGGTTAACTAACCATATCCAAGGCGGCGAGGTATGGGACAATGGGGTGGCGCTCGAGATCTCCGCTGGACATGCGATGGTCAGCGACCTTGCGGTGCGTGTGCGTGGCGGAGTGGTGATTGGCGTCGCGGCTGCAGGCGGACGCCTTAGTGGGCTGTCGTTTGATGGCATTGCTGAACCTCGGGTCAGCGGAGATGAAGCGGCCATAGGGCGGTTTGTAAGCGACAAGCCCGTGGTGGTAAGTTAGGGTACGCCCCGTGCAATAACACGGGATATTAGAGCAATTGGACCACTTTTGTTGCATAGTGCGCACACTTCATCTGCCGTGGGCCATTCTGGTAGAATTATGGTAGTCGTCGTCTACGTTTTGTTGATGGTGAGCGCTATTTTGGAACCAAATCTGGGCTTACCAATCTGGCCATATCTTGGCACAGGGTTGTTCGTGCTATTTGTCCGAATTATGTTCCGCCGCCATCCGAGAGGAATGGCGATCCTGACGCCGCTAGTCATCACCCGTATACTTCTATTGTTTTCGTTGGTTTTCATTGCTCAAAGATTCTTCATCCGCGAGCTTGGCATCATAGGTGAAGGGCCAGTTTATGCGTGCTACTTTGCACTCATATCTTGTATCTTTCTCCATCTTACCATTCTTACGTTTGACATCCTGGTTCGGAACGCCCCCCCGCGCCCTGCAAATCCCCATCCGCTGGCCAAATATCTGTTTGCAACTATCGCGATCATTGCAGGCTTATTTGCAACTATTACCTTGCTTTATACAGGCGCTCACAGTGGATTTGCGCTTCTAGATGGCACTGACCGCTTTGCGTTTCGAGCGAATCAGGGGTGGTTGTTTAATGTCATTATCACGTTCAAGCCAATTATTTGCGCGATGCTTGGGTTTGTGCGGTTCCGTATAAGATTTTCGGCAGTCATTCGCGCAATCTTCACGAGCGTCTTCGTGGTGCTACTGCTTAGTTCGGCGCTGTTCGGCGATAAGTTTCTATCGCTTATTGTTATGATCGTTTATTTCTTCATGCCCTATCTGATTTTAGAAGGTAGGATCGATAAGCGAATGCGAGTAGCCGGTTTAGCAGTTCTTTTGTTAGGTGGTTCGATCGTGAGTGGTCTGACGTATTACACGTATTCGGACTATGGCAGACTTAGCTTTGAAGAAACTTCAGAGCGCCTTTTCGGTCGGTTCACCGGGCAGGGCCAACTGTGGTATGCTGTAAACAATCGTGAAGTTGGGCTTACAGTGGGCGATCCTGCAGAGGCACAGAGACTTAAAAATGTTATGCTTGCCTCAAGCGGTGCAGACGATTTAGCCTTTAGAACGCGTACAGGCATCTTTCAGATGGTCCAGCGGTTTGCACCATCTAGCATTCAACACGCGGTGTTTGGCCGAGAAGGACTCGTCCAATTCACTGGCGCTGGCGAAGCGTATCTATCTCTAGTATTTGGCCAAACCGGCATGTTAATTTTCATTGTTATACTTGCGATTGGATGTGGTGCTTCTGTTTATTACGTATACAACAGTTCTATCAACGGATCACTAGTTGGGTTTGTATTTTCTATTTTCATCGTGGCAAATTACTCCTCCATGGTAAATCAAGGATCTTTCTGGCAAATATATGGTGTGCGCTCACTCTTTTACATAACTGTTATGATCAGTCTGGATCTCTTGTCGCGTGTTCTAGTAAATCAGATACCAACTCGACGCGTAATTAAAGGACGCTGATAGTGAGGTGACTCTGCGGAAACCGTTCACAAGCCGTGGGCGTCGGCCTCGCGAAAAATGGAATTCCGTTCGGCACCGAAATAGTTGCGGCGGCGTTCCGTGCGGGTGATGACCTCACTCCGCCTGATGTGATGACGTGGATGACCCCGGCACCTTCGTAGCTGTGCAATGATGGGCCATTGTAGGTCCGTCTGAGGACGGCCTCTGCGGCGCAAGAGCTTTGGTTAGCGAGGATTACCAGTCGGGTGCATCCATGTGTTCGGCCTGTTCGCGCAGCACCGCATGGCTGCTGCCCTGATGAAGTCGGCAGGTTGGCTCCCTCATCACGTCATCGCGCTTGGTCTGAGCCCCGCATTTTTTTCCAGATTTGAGTAGAGTCCGGCCCTCAGGAAGGAGTCGGACAGGATGAAGCGCAGCAGGTTCAACGAAGAGCAGATTATCGCGATATTGAAGGAGCATGAGGCTGGTGTGCCGACAGCGGATGTATGCCGGCGGCATGGCGTCAGCAGCGCGACCTTCTACAAGTGGAAGGCCAAGTTCGGCGGCTTGGAGGTATCTGAGGCCAAGCGCCTGCGGCAGCTTGAAGACGAGAACGCGAAGCTGAAGAAGCTGGCGGAAGCGATTCTGGACAACACGATGCTCAAGGAGATCACCGCAAAAAAATGGTAGCGCCCGCTGTCAGGCGGGAAGCGGTGGCTCACTTGGAAAAGGTGTTCGATGTGAGCCAGCGGCGGGCGTGTGATGTGCTGGGCATGGACCGGACGATGGTTCGGTATCGCAGCCGGCGAGGCGATGATGGGGCGATCCGGGAACGGATGCGTGGTCTTGCGGCGGAGCGCCGCCGGTTTGGCTATCGCTGTCAACGGCACTTTAAAAATCCCCGGAAGTGGCAAAGTAAAATTCCCCACTTTTCGGTTCGGGCTTTCAGGTGGTTTGTTCAGCACCTCCATGTTTGGGTGGGCGTCCGCGGCGTCGTGTTTCGATGGGCGCAGGCGGGGTAATTCGCGCATTGGACCTGATGTGCTCAGGCAGCAGGTCGGCATGCCGGCGCAGGCGATAGCTTGATCCGTCGATCTGGATGACGATGGCATGATGCAGCAGCCGATCGAGTAGTGCCGTTGCGCCGACGGGGCTGCCGAAGATGTCGCCCCATTCAGCAAAGCCACGGTTCGATGTGAGGATCATCGCGCCCTTTTCGTAGTGGGCGATGACGAGCTGGAAGAACAGGTTGCCGCCGCCGGGTATGACCGGAAGATAGCCACGCCAGCTGAATGAGGCTCGTGCGCAGCCTCGGGTTTCCTGCCTTTGACACTCCTTGGTCGTGATCGATTTTGCCACTTTGCCAATGAGAGGGCGCAAGCCCCGCGTAAGCCGCAACCTGTCGACGGTTATCGAACTGACGGGACAATCCCTCGAGCCACAGCACAGACGCAATCTCCGGTCCAATCCCTTTCAGTTTGAGTAGGAGGTTGGGGACCGAAGGAGAGGATGGAACCGGCTCTACCGTGCGCGCCCGGTCGTAGCTTGCGGAAGTAAAGACGGGCTCGATCAGTAGGGAATCTCGCGTCTGCTCGCACGCCGTAATCTGGTCCATGACGAGCTCAAGACGGTCAAGTTCCCGACTTATCTGAGCTTTCAGATGCGCAGGAAGCGGTCGCCCGTCGCCGGTCAGGAGCTCATCGAGCCGCTGGCGCCTGTCTCGACGAACAGGCTCATAACCTTTGATACCTTGACCGAAGAGCAGTCCCTTCACCCGGTTAACGTGCCGGATCCGCTCGTTCGTCAGGGATTTACGCTCGCGTGAAATGCGACGGCGGTCTTCCTCGTCAGGGGTTGGTACTCTCACCATTGCGCACACCCGAGGTTCGCCGCGCTTGTAAGCCAGTAGCGCCCGCATCAACATCTCACCGTCAACCCTGTCGGTCTTGACGCGACGTTTGCGTCGCGACACCGCGATCGAGGCCGGGTCGACGACGTGGCTTTCGACTCCCTCGGCTTCAAGAGCACGGTGAATCCAGAAGCCATCAAGTCCCGCTTCCTGGATAACGATCAGTGGGAAATGTTGCCGAGTGCGGGCCTGGGCTTTCCGCCGAAGGTCAGCAAAGCGGGAGAGCAATCCAGCTACATCACCGCCAACAAAAGTGAACTTCGATAGCTTCTCGCCGTTTCCAGGCAACAACGATGTGATAAGCCACTTTGATTGACTTAGTTCAAGTGAGACGAAAATCGCGCTAAGATCGACGCGAACGGCGGACGACACTTGTGCACGGTGAGTTGCGATAGGCATGCCGACGATCTTCAGGTGGTTTTTGGCGAGAACAATCTGACAGAGTGCTGCTCGTCGTTCACCTCCCATAGGATCTCTTCGCCAGATCCAAACCGACGGTCACAATCTCCCGCTTCATTTGCCGACTCCTGGACGAGGACTTACAACGGCCCATCATTGCACAGCTACGCTGGTGCTGGAGTGGTCCACGCCATCACGTCACTCCCTATCCCTGATCTCCTTATGGAGTCCACAAGGAGACGACTCCTTTCGGTCTTTTCCTCGCCAATTACTTAAAACCTCGAAACAGGCAGACGACCGGACGCTTACTAACCGAGTGGCTGGTCAATTTTCTAACGTTTCGGCCTCAAGAAGTTAAATCTATGATGATGGCTTTGATGGCTTTTTCAAAGGTTTTTGGACTAAACTTCTCTGCGTGTCTTAAAATTGCCTCCCTATCCCAGTCCTTTGGAAAAGCCCGAACGGCCTTTTTGATCTCTATTACGGAAGTGTCTTCAATAAATTCTCCGCTAACGCCTTCATTTGTAGAATCTAAAAAGCCTCCTGCCCGCAACAGTAGTGCAGGGGTACCGAATGCATTTGCTTCGATCGGTGTTAAGCCAAAGTCCTCTCGGGAAACTGATACCAGCGCTCGAGCGTTCGCATATAACCAACGCAATTGTGCCTCCGTTACAAAACCAAGCGGTAAAACATTAGCAGGGCAATTACGTATGGCGTTTCCCCCAGCTATTACCAACTTGTGATCGGGCAGCTCCCGAAAAGCATCGACCAGAGGCTGCGCTCCTTTATATCCACGTGACCGACCAACCATCAAAAAAAACGGAGCTTCTACACCAGGAACGGGCTCGCGTGGCTGACCAGAATCGACTGAAACGGGTGGGAAAATTACTTGCGAATCACGCCCATATGCCATGAGTATTCTTTTGGCCACTGAGGTTGAATTCGCGATGTAGATATCGGCTGACCTAGCAGCTCTCCGGTCCCACCACAATAAAAATGGTTTCAGTACAAACAAAGAAATACGAATATACCATCGTTGATCAAATAAATAGTCAGACGTTTGATAAAGCCATCTTGCTGGGTTATGGCAATAGACAATTTTCCGAGTGGTTCTATTGGTACGGACTCCGTGAGACCAGCCAGATGAGCTGCAAATTACAACGTCAGCGGTTACACGGCTACGGCAAGTCCATGCCCAAGCGAGTAGTGGTAGGGCAATTCTCGAGTCTTTGCGAAACCAACTAATAAGATTCAGCCAGCTTGGTTTTATATCATATTGTTCAAATTCAGAAAAAGTTTCTTTGGGTGCATAAAGGGCGGTGATTATCTCCTTCGGCAGACATGCTTTGGCTAACTCGATGGTCACACGCTCAGCCCCACCTCGTTGAGTCAGATAATCATGAGCTAGGACTAAACTAAGCTTGTCCAAAGAGTCGTCTGAAAGATTAGATATCACGTTTTAAACCAACAAATTTTGGCGCGTTTGCGCAGGAAAAACATACTTTCTGTCACCCATGGCATTAAAATTTCGCAATTATTATATTGAAGCTGACACTAAAAAAATGCGCCCGTGCTCCAGAGCAGGCTCGTCGATGGCCAAATGAATACGCGCTTGATCGGAGTAGCGAGTGGTTCAATCATTTTTCGGAGCAATTCATCGGATTTGGTTTTTAGACTACCTCTTGACAGGGCCGCAGGCCCTTACGTAAATTCGGCAGGTTAAAGTTATAAGTCAGGTTTACCCATCTCAATTCAACTTTTTGACGCTTGCCCGCGCGGCGTGCATAGCCTGAATGAGCCTTTTTCTGGTGCGTGAACAAATTTGATTCTCCCACTCTTCTCAGAGTTGGCGGCCTTAATGTCCGTCGTCAATACACAAGACGGTTTCCTATGCCACATGCACTAGATGCCGTAATGGGCCGGCGTCTCGAGAATAGCCAAGTTGGGTGGCTGTCCATCAGAATGATGATGTTGGAAACGGAGTCGGAGTGATCGGCCCCGAACATTATGGGAGGAGCAGCCATGGAGTATTATGCCGGAATCAATGTTTCTCTGACAGAGAGCCGCGTCTGCATCGTGTATGCGAAGGGGAAGATCATCCGCGAGGTCAAGGCTGCCAGCGAGCCAGAGTCGCTGGCGGCGTATCTCGACGAGTTGGAATTGCCGGTGTGCCGGTTCGGCGGCTCTGCCGGCCACTATTTTTAGGATATCCCTCTTCTCCTTGAGGATTCGGTTGTTCAGATGCAGTCGCCCGTTCTTACGCGCAAAATCTGCTTGCGGCGCTGATACCAGATCAATGGATGGATACTGTCACCCCTTTTACCCAGCGTCGACTTCCCCATACCCAAATCCGATGCACCCCGGTCACGTGGCAGAGCACTAGTCAGCGCGATGTGCACGCCTTAATGCTTATCAGTCTGCTGGATGATTGACCATCTGGTGGGTCTTATGTTGCGAGCACAAATCGTCCAGCTGGCCCGCGCAAAATGCGTTGCATCTGTCGACGCCCCGTCAGACGCAAGTACAAAATTGGTTTGGCGCGTAGTAGGATGCTGCCATCTACCAAGCCTCCCCTGCAGGATCTGCTGCGGACCTGTATGGAGGTTGGAGGGGCAAATCCAAGTAAGGCTGCGTGCTTTGCGTACCGTGTAACCATGTGGTTTTTTGACCCGATCTCGCCGACTGTTGTGCCATACCCTCCGTCGAACATACGTTTTTCGCCGACCTCTGATAACTTTGGAAGCCTATGCCGCCATTGTCACCGAAGCTCTGTAATCGTCTTGCTTGTAAGCAGTGCCCCGACCATCCGTGCTGACTTATTCGCTTGGCCCACTGTTCCCACCATGCGAGGCTTCCGAGCGAGCATTCCATCAAGCCACGAACCTTCGTCCACACCACGTTTGATCGCGTGACGCGAAACAGCACTGCTGCCGATAGTCGGCAATCGTCGATGCGTGCGTTCACACATATTGAATGATTGCTACAACTTTTTCTCTCCGCCCACTGATTTTGCACGGGCGTAATGCCAAGCTAGGCAGTCAAGTCACGCCTGCGGTTGAATGTTGCTGCAGCAAGGAGGAGCATAGCGATCACTATCGCCGCTATTGGACCTATACCACAAGAAAGTCCGATTGAGCTGCGAAAAAAACAGCAGCTTACCAAGCGCAATCTGTCGACTGGAAACCTGAAGGCCCTTCAGGTCCGCGCCCTGAGCATGAGACACGTTCTTTGTGAAGTCCTAACTTATCATGCTGATCTCCCACATGGACCCCTCGTAAAGTGGTGT
>TARA_R110000868_G_scaffold80095_8_pt1 | contig 31863 bp, 31 predicted proteins | sample TARA_R110000868 | Tara Oceans TARA_R110000868 (sample SAMEA4397489) | marine metagenome | biome: Polar Biome; feature: [SRF] surface water layer (ENVO:00010504); material: water (ENVO:00002006), including particulate matter (ENVO:01000060) such as... | depth 5 m | reverse complement strand
GTAAACTCGACCTAGACATTGAATTTGAAGACGAAGACGAAGCCAAGCGCCTCGAAGAAGTGCGTAAAAAGCGCGAAGAGGTTAAGGAAGTCGATCTTCAGTTTTCAGTAGAGCCCGAAGAGGGTGACGATGCTGGTGCATCCGGTGCTGCTTTGAAAAAAGCACAGGCACAAGCACGTCGTGCAGCTCTTGAGAAAAAGAATGCTGCTTCTTCTGGATCTGACGAAAATGTTGCAGACCTTCAGGCTGCAAGACAGGCTCGTGCGCCCTCTCCACAATCAGAACCTTCAATAAAGTTTAATCAACACGATCTTTCTACGACTTCAACTCCCGCGCGTCCCAGTGCCTCCTCACCGCATTACCGCCTCGGAGATGAACTCAACTATGCCATCAGTGAAAATGATCTACTTAATGCTGAAGTTCAAGCTCGTATTCAACTTGCCGTCGCTCAAGCAAAAACTGAGATCATTGCAAAAGCCGCTGCTGAAGCAAAGCTTTTGGAACACAAAGTGGTTAAGCTTTTAACTCAGGCTCATGCTAAAGCTCCCGCGGCAAAAGCCGAGCTTATGGCGATCAAAAAAATGTTAGCTGAAAACGCTGATCCTAAAAAACTTTTAGATGAGACGTCTTCCACCGAAGCGAGTTCTGCCGCTCCAGTGAAAAAGAAAACGTCAGCCTCTTAAGACAACTTCTCTAAATGATTCACACGAACAAGAGCTGGTGGATGCGAGTGATACCAAGCGCTGTAAATGGGGTCAGGTGTAAGTGTGTTGGCATTTTCTTTGTAAAGCTTTACAAGGGCAGTGATGAGGTCTTGTGCTCTCGCATTCTTTGCTGCGAACTCGTCGGCCTCAAATTCATTTTTCCTAGAAAGCCAAGCTGAGATTGGCGTCATGGGAAAAGTGAAAACTCCCGCCACCAACATAAAGAGTAATAGCGCCTTTGCATTACTCATAGAGCCTGCGTTTAAGCCCTCAAAGAAAGCCGGTGACTGATACAGCTGGCCTAAAATCCAAAAGCCTACAAGACTTAAACCAAGGGCTTTAACCATGCCCTTAAGAATATGCTTCTTCTTAAAATGTCCAAGCTCATGGGCAAGGACGGCTTCGACTTCGGCCGGCTCAAGACTTTTTAATAGTGTATCAAAAAATACGATGCGTTTACTTTTTCCAAAACCTGTAAAGTAAGCGTTGCCATGGCTCGAACGCATTGATGCATCCATGACAAAAAGTCCTTTGCTGTGAAAATCCGTTCGCGAAAGTAAAGCTTCAACACGGTTTTTAGTTTCGCCGTCTTCCATTGGGTAAAACTTATTAAATAAGGGAGCGATAAAAGTCGGATAGGCCCAGACTAAACCAAGTTGAAGTACAGTCATGAAAGCCCATGCCCAAAACCACCACATTGATCCTAAAGCATTCATGATCCATAGGATTCCAAGTAGCATCGGAAGACCGATACAGATGCCGAGGATCGTACCTTTGATCATGTCCATGATAAAAGTTTTAACTGTCGTTTTGTTAAAACCAAATCGTTCTTCAAGAACAAAGGTTGAATAGATTGACTGTGGCAGACCTAAAAAGCCATTAATCAAAGAAAAGAGTCCTATGAAGACGACGCCCTGCCACAGTGGGGACTCCACACCTATAAGTGCGACAAGTTGATCAATTGTTTTAAGCCCGCCGCCCAGTGTCCAGATGAGTAAAATAAAAACACCAACGAGATTGAAAAACTGTGCACTATTGAGCTTGGCCACAGTGTAGTCGGCAGCCTTTTGGTGCTCAGAGAGGGTTATTGAGTCTTTAAAGCGCTCAGGAACGGTCGCTTGATTTTTTCTAATATTATTCTTTTGACGAGAATCAAGCCAAGCTTCAATAAGACCTTTAGAAACTAAAAGAATAAGAAATATTTTCGTGACTACTGCCGACTCAATCATCGTTGCTCCTTACTTGAGCAACAGTATAATTCATAGGGAAAGTATAAGGCAAAACTAAGGCTTTAGTGGCAGCTGGGCGCGCTAGATTGCTCTACATGAGTCGCTGAATGGGCCATTTGATTCATCGCCCTAAAGCCAACCGTTCCTAAGCCAATCAAGATAAGGCTAACTGCATATACTTTAGGACTCTTAGATTTTAGTGGTGAGAGAAATTTACGTACTAGATGCGGAGCAAGAATCATGGCGGGTAAGGTTCCCAGCCAGAAAAAAACCATGACGATGGCCGAAAGGTAGGCGCTTTGCAGACTCATAGAACCCAAGATAACAGCATAAAGAACTCCACAAGGAAGAAAAATTGATGCCATTCCCACTAAAAAAGACTTTTGAATTTGGTGAGATGCCAAGCTGGATTTTCTCCATAGGAGCTTGTAGATTCCCGAGAAAAATTGAGGCACGGGAATCCTTGTTCTAAAGCCCAGAAGTGATTGAACCCCCCAGAAAATAAAAACCAGTCCAATCATGAGTGAGGGAAGTAGATTAATATAGGGATTATGTGTATCTATCTTCACTAAAGAACCTAAAAAGCCTGAGGCAACTCCAAGAACTAAATAACCAATCAGGCGACCAATCTGATAGGTATAGATATCTTTGTTTTGATGACAACTGGCGCTGACAAGGCCTCCACACATTGAAACGCAGTGAAGACTAGATCCAAGTCCACTAAGAAGTGCCGCCAACGGAATGATTGTTGAGTATTGTTCAATCCATTGGTCCAACAAGTGTCACCTCTCTTTGTGAAATGGATTGATCTGTTCTGGCGTCAATCACGTCGATTAAAATCTTTTTTGTTCCTTTATTTAATACGGACTTATTAAATTTGAAGAAAGCAAAAACTTTTTTCTCTGGCTCATCAAGCAAGATGGGAGATTGAGTTAGTGTTAAAATAATTTCTTCTTTATCATTATTCAAAATTTTTAAATAAATTGGAAAAACCTCAGTTCCTTGATGTTTAATCTTAAGTGTGAACTTATTGGTGATGAGAATCTGATCCGTTGTGACAGAGCTTAGAAATGGAGCGCCTCGACCTCTAAGAAAAACTAAGTTGGGTTTAGTACTCGAGTTTAAAAAGTAGAAGAATGCAAAGAGAAATCCAGCTAGGAATAGAAGGTATATATAAGGACGAAAATTTCTTTTCTTTTCGACATTCTGAAGCTCGTTCTCATTTGTATAACGAATAAGACCAGCGGGCTTTTTAACTCGCTCCATGATGGCATCGCATGCGTCGATGCATTGTGTACATGCAATACACTCAAGTTGAGTCCCGCGTCTGATATCGATGCCAGTAGGGCATACTTTTACGCAATGGTAGCAATTGATACAATCGCCAGCACTTTCCTTAGTATGAGACTCGGAGCCTGTTCTTGGCTCGCCTCTGTTATAGTCATAAGCGACAACTTTTGAGCAGTTGTCCATCATGACAGATTGAATTCGACCATAGGGACAGGCAATAATACAAAACTGCTCTCTAAACCAGCCAAAATCTAAGAGAATAATCGCTGTACAGATCATGGTAGCGATGAAAATTCCCAAATTTTCATTCGGTGCATTCATGGTAATCGCAAAGAGTTCTCGCGGACCAACAAAGTAGCCAATAAAGGTGTGGGCGATATGCAATGAGATCGCGGTATAGATGAGCCATTTCAATGAGCGCTTAAATAGCTTTTCGAAAGTCATTTTAGATTGATCGAGCTTTATTCGCTGGCTCGCCTTACCTTCGATGAGAGCTTCAATCTTTAGAAAAATAGACTGTATGAATACTGTTTGTGGGCAGGCCCAACCACACCATATTCTTCCATAGACACTGGTTATAAAAGCTATAAAGAAAAGGCCAGAGATAAGCATTAGAAAAATGAGTATGGGTTCAACGCCGTGTAAGGTATTGCCCAAAAAAGTAAACTCTCGCTTTGCAAGATTGAGCATTAGCGCAGGTTTTTCATTGATATAAATCCAAGGAAGGATGAGGTAAACGAAAATCAATCCCCAATAAACTTTGGTTCGCCTTGATTTCCACTTACCTTTAACGTCCTCAGGATAGATATAAACGCGATTACCAAATTCATCGGTACTTGCCAGTCTTTCAGGGTCTAGGTCGTATCTATTCTTGGCCAATTTTCTCGCCTTGTGGTTCTTTACCATCTGGTTGGAAGGTGTTTTTGATCGACTCTAGGTAGGAAAGGGCAAGGTAGATTTCCTCTGAAGCGAGCACTTCACCCCAAGCTGGCATACCATTTTCTTCACTACCGTAGTAGACGACCTTGTAATTAGACTCAGCGGTTCCATCAGAGATTAACCAAAAGTCATCACTAAGATTTGGACCAACGTCTCCCTTACCTTTCTCGGCGTGGCACTGAAGACAATTCTCTTCAAAAACTTCAAGTCCTCTTTGTAAGTTTTCCGGCTTGTTCCACTGCGCATATGCATCTGGCTTGAACGCTTCCGTGAGTCGCTTATATTCCTGTTGAGCCTGTCGTATAACGACCAGGTCTTCCTTCATCTCTTCAACTAGAGTTGGGCCTCCTAAAAACGTATAGTACGTCCAGTATCCAAATCCATAGACAATTCCTGCATAGAATAAAAAGTTCCACCATTTTGGGAGAGGATGGTTTAACTCTTGAATTCCATCGTAGTCATGATCAAGTAATAAATGCTTTTCATCTGATTCCACATGCAATTTAGAGTCTTTATTATTGTCGCTCACTTAATCCTCCCTTAGTGGTATTGAAGCGGCTTCATCGTAGAAAGGCTTGTTGGATTTCTTATAGGTAAAATAGGCGTAAACGGAAAAACAGCTTACGAATATAATGAGACCTGTAAGAGGAAGCCATAGAATATCAAATTGGCTCAAAGCAGCTTGTTTCATTCGATTTCTCCTTCTTGATCTTCTTCAGGAATGGAACCATAGTCGATGCCAAGACGCTGGATATAAGCAATCAATGCTATCACTTCTTTGTCTTGCATCTTTTCAGTCACTCCACCATTTTTACCGAGATCTTGAATAATTTCTAAGGCCTGGACTTTGGCGTCTGACACTGAACTTTGTACTTCTTCATCTGAATAAGGAACGCCAAGTGTTTGCATCGCCCGCATTTTTTTCTCTAGCATGCCGTAGCCAGTCTTTGTTTCGTAAAGCCATTCGTAGCGAGGCATTATTGATCCTGCTGTTACTTCTTGTGGTTTTGCAAAGTGACGGTAGTGCCAAAGATTAGAGTACTTTCCACCCACGCGAGCTAAGTCTGGTCCTGTTCGTTTCGAGCCCCACTGGAAAGGATAATCATAGACAAACTCTGCTGACTGAGAAGCTTTACCGTAGCGTAAAACTTCATGGGGAAGTGTTCTTACTGTTTGAGAGTGGCAAAGGTAACAACCTTCTCTGACATAGATATCTCTCCCAAGAAGCTCAAGTGGCGTGTAGGGAGTAACTTCTTCAAACTTCGTGACGTACTGGCTAGAGAGTATCGAAGGTACAATTTCGATGGCCGAACCAATCAAGATCGCAATGGCCGAGAGCACGGCAAAAAGGGTGGGCATCCCTTCTAGTCTTCTATGGGCTGAATCACCACTTTCGTCAATATTAGAGTCAAGTGCATAGGCTTCAAAAACTTCTTCTTTACCAACACTTCCTTGCTTTGCTGTTTTGTATAAATTGTACATCATGACAAGAAAAGAGATGAGTACAAGAGTACCGCCGATTGCTCTGACCCAATACATTGGAACGATTCGAACGACTGTTTCAATGAAATTTGGATAAACGAGCTTGCCGGTTTCATCGATAGCACTCCACATGAGTGACTGTGTAATACCAGCAACCCACATCGATACGATGTAGAGAACTAAACCAATTGTTGCTGTCCAAAACTGGATGTTAGCCAGTGCTTTTGAGTAAAGTTTTGTATTCCAAAGCTTTTCCACTAAGTAGAACAAAATACCGGCCGTAATCATGTAGTTCCAACCAATAGTGCCGGAGTGAACGTGACCAGGGATCCAGTCTGTAAAGTGGGCTATGGCATTAATTGATTTAATTGATAAGAGCGGACCTTCAAAAGTCGACATTCCATAAAATGTTAAGGCCGTGGCCATAAAGCGTAACGTAGGCTCTGTGCGAACTTTATGCCAGACACCTCTAAGAGTCATAAGTCCATTAATCATCCCGCCCCAACTTGGCATCCAAAGCGCTACTGAGAAAACCATGCCGAGAGTCTGCGCCCACTCAGGAAGAGTGGTGTAGAGAAGATGGTGAGGTCCCGCCCAGATATAGATAAAGACGAGTGACCAGAAGTGAATAATTGAAAGTCTGTAGCTATAAACTGGGCGATTGGCAGCCTTGGGGATAAAGTAATACATCAGCCCCAAAAATGGTGTTGTCAAAAAGAAGGCAACAGCATTGTGGCCATACCACCACTGAACGAGTGCATCCTGAACGCCAGAATAGATCGAGTAGGACTTCGTCATCGAGACTGGAAGTTCAAGGTTATTAATAATATGAAGAACAGCAACTGTGATGATGGTTGCAATATAAAACCAAATCGCAACATAAATATGTTTTTCTCTGCGCTTAACAATTGTACCAAAAAAGTTGACGGCAAAGGCCACCCAGATACCGGTGATGAGAAGATCTATAGGCCATTCGAGTTCAGCGTATTCTTTACCTGAAGTCATTCCAAGAGGAAGGGTGATGGCGGCTAAAATGATGATAAGCTGCCAGCCAAAAAAATGAATTTTCGACAAGGCATCGCTAAAAAGTCTTGCTTTCAGTAATCGTTGAGTCGAGTAGTAAATTCCAGCGAAAATAGCATTGCCACAAAAAGCAAAAATGGCGGCATTCGTGTGCAATGGGCGTAGACGACCGAATGTCGTCCATGGCAATCCAAGATTTAATCTGTATTCAGCTAGCTGAAAAGCGATGGTTACACCAAGGAGCATGGCGACTGCTCCCCAGATAACTGTGGCGATAACAAACCATCTGACCGTCTTGTCATCATATGAAAACGTCTCAAGACGTCTCGGGTTATTACTCACTGAACTACTCATTTTTGATTCTCCTTTGGAGCACTATTTTTTATTTTATCTTCTAAAAGCATTTTAAATTTGGGAGTTTCTAAATCATCGTATTGACCTTTCGTTGTCATCCAGACAAAGCCGCCTATAAAAAAAAGACCGAGCAAGATAGAAATGGGTAGAAGGACGAGGATTATTTCCATAAGCCTCTCATCTTCTTTGTGCCTATATAAGTTGATGCTAGGACAGTAAGCGAACTTATAGGCATAATAATCGCTCCAATGAGTGGTGTGATTAACCCCGCGAATACACCGACAATGGTGGCAAGGTTATAAATAAGTGAGAAAACAAGATTTCGCTTGATCACGTACATTGTTTCTTTGCCTAAAGTTAATAGATCTCGAATGCGAGCAATACCCGGTTCGCTCATGTAGATATCAGCGGCTTTAAGCGAGATATCAAGGGCGCCTAAAACTGCCACTCCGACGTGGGCTTGAGAAAGAGCAATGGCATCGTTAGCACCATCGCCAACCATCATTGAGTTTTGTTGATTATGAACGATTGCATTTTTCGACTCGGGACTTACTTCTGAATAGATATGTTCTCTTGGAATACCTGCTTGGAGTGCCGTCTCCTTACATATCTGGGCATGATCGCCGGACAGAAGGGAGATGCGATACCCATTTTCTTTAAGCGACCGAATACTATCGTAAGTATCAGGGCGTATTTGATCTTCAAAGGATATAGTCGCAATCATTTTTTTATTTTCATAAATGCGATCACGATCAATATAATATGTGCTTCCTTCAATCTCTGCACTAACTCCTTTGCCGGGAATTTCAAGATAGTTGGTTCTGGCAAGTACCTTGGCCGAACGAGATTCAAAATAGTGGGCAATAGCCCTAGATTTAGGATGGGTCGATGATCTTGTGATGGAAAAAAGAACGTCTTTTAGGGGGAGTGAAGACTTTGAAAAAATATCTATTCGTTTTAGCGCTAGTTGACCGACAGTCAGTGTGCCCGTTTTATCAAAAAAGATACTTTGTACTTCAGAAAGCTTCTGCAGTACCGAGTCGTTTTTGATGATGGCACCACCAGAGGCAGCTATTTCTAGTGATCTGGTAAAGGCTAGTGGAGTCGCTAGTGCAAGAGCACAGGGGCATGTTACGATGAGTAAAGTTAAAGCGGCTTCAAAACCATTACTTAACGATACGCTATAGGTTTCCTTTACAAAAATAATAATCACCAGTGCAAAAATAGTGAACATAAAGATTTTAGCAATTTTGTCTACGTATAGGACGATCTGAGCCTTTGTCGTCCAGCCATCTTCGACACTCTTTAAAATTTGACCAACTCGAGTCTCGTTTTGAGTTTTCTTGACCTGAATAAGTATTTCGTTAGAGATATTCTGTGTTCCGGCAAAAACATAGTCTCCAACTCCTAGTTTTGTCGGTCTTGATTCACCTGAAAATAGTGAGTTATTGATATAACTTTCACCTTCGATCACGAAGGAGTCAGCTGGAATAAAATCTCCCGGAGCAATAAGCAGATAGTCTTCATTGTTTACAAAGTTTGGATGAATTTCTTGCACTTGCTTGTCTTGAGGAGAATTGATTCGTCTTACGCTGTCGCCTAAATAGAAGTATGAAAAGTCCCGACTTGATAGAGCTTTTTCTTGGATCTTCTTTAAAAAATATCTTGAGAGCAAGAGAAGAAAAACGAGTGTTGTTAAAGAATCAAAATAGTTTTCATGAACTCCATTAAAAACATTCCAAAGTCCATAAAATGCTCCAGCGATGAGGGCAATGGAAATTGGCAAGTCGATTGATGCTGCGCGATTGCGTAGGCTTCTGACGGCATTTTTATAAAAAGGTAATGCACTATAGCTTAAAACTGGCACGGCAAAAGCAATCGAAAGTATATTGAAAATACTTGCGTAGGACTCAGTTGCGCCTGCGTAGTTAGAGACGGCGTAGATCATGACATTGCTGGCCCCTGCAGCTGCAATGCCGGTCTTTAGGAGATAGCTTCTCTCTTCTCTTTGCTTAAGTTCTATTGTTGATTGATTTTTTTTCAAAGGATGGGGTTTATAACCTAATTGATTGAGCTCTCTGGCGACAAGGGAGAACTTGGCCTCTTCTTGCTCAACGATAGTCACACTTACAACGGATTTTTCCATATCAAGTTTGGCATTAATAACAAACTCTATGAGCTCCGGTAGTTTTTCGATCAACCAGAGGCAAGCCAAGCAATGGATTCCCTCTAGATAAAAATCCATTGAAAGGGTTTTATTTTTTTTGTAGGCATACTCTTCATGAAAAGAATCGTGATCAAGAAAAAGGTATTTTTGATCACTGAGTTGAACAGGTGCACGTCTTCTGATGCTGCCGGCGCGCTCTTTGATATTATAATATTCATCTAAACCAATATCATTCAGAACTTCGTAAACGGTCTTGCAACCAGCACAGCAAAAAACTTTACTTGGGTCCAGCGAACTCGTAATCCCCGCCACCGCAGGCTCGTCACAGTGGGTACAACGTGCTAATTGCTGCTTGGTTGTGAGGGCGTGCTGGGCATGCATCATAGCGTTCTTTGATTGGGAGTCATGTCTCTCATTGAGCTCATCTGTTACATTATTCTGATACAGCTTGTTGCAACATGATTTAGGTCATGTTTCATGTTTTAAGCGTGGCTAAAAATCACTAGGGGGTAGCTAGTTTTTCTTTAGCTTCACTTGGAACCGGTGCATCGTGCTAAGTCAATAATGGATAGTTAATATAATGTCATGAAGCCTTTGATTCATCAAATCTATGCCCACAATCAATTAAGGAATTTTAACTACCTAATTGAATGTAGTGACTTTTTTATAGCGGTCGATCCCTATGATGCAGATCAGGTAATCGAGCACATCGATCAAACTAGCAAAACTCTTCGCTTTATTATTAATACCCATGAGCATCATGATCATATTCGTGGCAATGAAAGGCTACGCACTAAGTTTAAGTCACAAATTCTTGCCCATGCAAAAGCAATGGATAGCATTCCTGATCTGAGTCGTGGATTGCATGGTGGAGATATTATCAACTTGGATTCAGACTGGAGTTTAAGTGTGCTCGATACTCCAGGTCATACCTTTTCACATCTATGCCTACTTTTAAAGCAAGAGGATATCGTTCGCGCTGCTTTTACTGGCGATACATTATTTAATGCAGGAGTTGGTAACTGTCATAACGGTGGTGACCCTAAAGTCTTATTTCAAACGATACGAGATTATTTTATGACGTTACCGGATGAGGTTGTCATTTATCCTGGCCACGATTATCTTCGAAATAATTTAGGCTTCACGCTTGATCGAGAGCCGGGTAATTCCATCGCCAAGGATTGGTTAACTCGTCATCAAAAAATTGATCACCAGCGCGAATTTTGGCAAACAAGTATGAAAGATGAAAGAAAGATTAATACCTTCTTAAGGCTTGAAGAAAAAGAAATTATTAGCAATCTTCCAAAGCCAGTTAAAACGGCTGAGGAAATCTTTATAACTCTCAGAGAACTTAGAAATAAATGGTAGGAGAAAAAAATGGCCTCATTAACTGTTGGAAAAGTCGCCCCAAGTTTTACACTTCTTAATCAAAAAGGTGAGAAAGTCTCACTTAAGGATTTTAAGGGTAAAAAAAATGTTGTGATTTATTTTTATCCCAAAGCGATGACTCCAGGTTGCACGACTCAAGCATGTGGACTGCGTGACTCGAAAAGAAAGCTGACAAGCACGGATACTGTTGTTTTTGGTATTAGTCCCGATGCTCCTGCGAGATTATTAAAATTTATAGAAAGAGATAAGCTTAACTTTGATCTTTTGTCTGATGAAGACCACGCCATTGCCGACAAGTACGGAGCGTGGGGGCCTAAAAAGTTTATGGGCAAGGAATACGACGGCATCTTGCGCTCAACTTTTATCGTGGGTAAGGATGGCAAGCTTAAGCATATGATGCCTAAGGTTAATACTAAGACCCATCACGAAGATGTTCTTGTTTGGATAAAAGAAAATTTAGACTAAGTACTTAAAATTACACCTTTAATTCCAGGGGCTTAACCCCTGGAACTTCTCGAATCATCTTGCCTTTGATACAACTGCGGCCAAATCGGAGGTTCTATGACTCATTATTTTTCACTGCTTCTTCTTCTGTTCATATCGTCCTGTGCAAGTTCTACCAATGCCTCCAATGAAAGCGTTGCTTTTAGCTCATCAAATGAAATCGAAGTGATGGCCTGGAATGTAGAGAACCTTTTTGATACAAAACATGACGAGGGAAAAAATGACTGGACCTTCGTTGCTGCCAAAACTCCGGGTAAGAATGATGCCTGCGCGAAAGTGAGCTTTAAGCGCTACCGCGATGAGTGTTTTGAAACCGATTGGAATGATGAAAAACTTGAAACTAAGTTAAACCAAATTCGAGAGGTCTTAACTCGCGATCGCTCGGCCCTTCCCGATGTCTTGGCACTTTCTGAAATAGAAAATGAAAATGTTATTTCTATTCTCGCAAAAAAATTAGGCTACACCGCTTTTGCTGTCTCTAATTCACCCGATGAAAGGGGAGTCGATTTGGCCCTTCTTTGGAATGAAGCAAAATTAAAAAAGATAGCAAAGCGTGAACACGTGATTAAGAGCAAGGCGCTTGAAGGGCGCTTTACTCGCAATATTTTAGAAGTTGAGTTCATGGTTGCTGATAAGCATCCTTTGACCATTTTTGTAAATCATTGGCCTTCCCAAGGTAATAAAAATGAAACTCGCATCGATGCTGCTAAAGTCATGATGAATAGAGTCAAGCAGATCCAAAAAAAGAACTCTAAGATGGCCATCCTAGCGACAGGGGACTTTAATGTGATCGACACCAATCGTCCCGACCCGTTTTTCTCAATTGTGGAAAAAGACGGGCTAAGCGATGTGCACTCTCTTTTTATGGAAAGTAAGGATGTCGATTACCGCGAGAAAGTAACTTATCCACTTGGGACTTATTTTTACGGTAAGAAAATGCAGTGGAATTTACTTGATAGATTCTTTATCTCTAAAAGTCTGATGGGCAAGTCAGGGCTAAGAGCACAGGTTACAAGCTACAAAATTTACGCACCAAAGTTTATAACGGATACTTATGAGTATACCTACAAAACTGATCATCATGCAGGATCGCACGTGAGCGGTATTCCAAAGAGATACGAGCATAATACTTCAAGAAGTTCTAAGGCCGGATATTCGGATCACTTTCCAATTATCTTGAAGCTTAAGTATTAATTAAATTGAGACTTTAAGTCGCTATAGGCTTGGTTATAACGCTTGAAAATAAGCTCAGTGTTAAAATCGAGCCAGCGGCTTGCCTGTTCAGGCACAGATTCAAGTTCTTGGCGATGATGTTTGGCCATAAGCCATAATTGTAATTTTAAAACAATATCAAATTCTTGATCGTTGAGCTTCGTCAGATTGATGTCATCCTTACTCCTGGATCTGATTTGATACTTACTTTCTCTAAGTTCAATTTCTCCAAAGTGAAGCGGAAGCTCTCCCCAAATCTCTTTAGCCAGTTGAATAACACTATAATCAGCGGGCTCGTCAGTCGAAAATGAAGTTGCAGCTGTCACTCTTGGCTTTAGTTCTAAAATATCTTTTACATTGTTTTGGTCTTCGATCAAAAGCCAGTAGCGAACAAGACCTGCGCTACCACCTGATTCTTTCTTAACCGAAGTCATATCAAAAACCTTAAGGTGAGAAAGGTTCGATTTAATGACCGCAAGCAATTCAGCTTTTTCTTGTTGGCCTAGTTCATCAAAATCTTCGTGGGACTTAAACTGCGAAGCTTCGGTATATTTGGAAAGATTCTTTTTTCTTTTCTTGTCTAAATCTTCTCGCAAATTGGCTGGGAGTCGTGGTGGATTGCTTGGCTTAGTTAATTTCGAGATATAATAACGGGTATAGCGCGAAGTTTCTCGTTGACTCAGTCCCATCATTCTCAGACTTGTAAAGTATCTCAAGGCATCAAGTGCTATAGGACAGGCGCCAGCTTCGTCCAAATCATTAAAGACATAGTCAGTTCTATCTTTGAACAAGATAAAACCAAAGTTTTCGGGGTGGGCATCACCAAGACATAGGGCCAGTGGAATTTGTGCCGGAACCTTTGTATCTGCGTAATAGGTATTAGTGAAAGATCTAAAAAACATAAGCGGACGTTCAAGCGACGACTTTAATTTAAGATCAAAGTCTTCTTTGCTCAAAAAAGAATAAGCTTTTTGCAGCTGAGAAAGCTCTAAGCTCTCGCTGGAAAAGACAACTGGCTGATCCTTGTAGTTAAAGTCTCGACAAGATAATAAAACAAGGGTTAGCCAGATATACTTCATAGTGAATCGATCTCTTTATAATACTTAGCTTTAAGTTCTTCGCTAATAAAAGAAGCTTTGAATGAATTTTTAGCAAGTGTCTTGAGTTCTTCTTTAGAAAGATCTAGTGCCTTTTGTGTACCTTCAAAATTCTCTCCAAGGTAGCCGCCAAAATAAGCAGGGTCATCAGCATTGATCGTGGCAACTAAGCCTTTTTCTAAAAGTTTTCTTAAATTGTGATCTTCAAGCTTTTCAAAAACTCTAAGTTTAATGTTTGAGTAAGGACAAACGGTTAAAGGGATTTCTTCCTTTTTTAGACGTGCCACTAGCTTCTCATCTTCCAGTGAACGCACTCCGTGGTCGATACGCTCAACTTTTAAAAGATCGAGAGCTTCCCATATATATTCAGGAGGACCTTCTTCGCCGGCGTGGGCAACGGTTTTAAAACCCAGGGAGCGGGCCTTATCAAAAACGCGTTGAAACTTAGACGGAGGGTGACCAACCTCAGATGAGTCTAAACCAACACCAATAATTTTATCTTTATGCTTAATCGCTTGATCTAATGTTTTAAAAGCCTCTTCTTCAGACAAGTGTCTTAAAAAGCACATAATAATATGAGAAGTGATTCCAAGCTTTGTTTCACCGTCTTTAAGCGCTTGGTGGATCCCATTAAAGGCAATATCAAAGCTAATGCCACGGTCTGTATGGGTTTGTGGATCAAAGAAGATTTCAGTGTGTCTGACATTGTCTTCCTTACAACGCTCCAAGTACTCCCAAGTTAAGTCATAGAAGTCTTGCTCCTTTTGTAAAACACCAGCGCCTTCGTAGTAGATATCTAAAAAAGACTGAAGATTATCAAACTCATAAGCATCTTTAATCTCTTGAACACTTTTAAACTTAAGTTGGATATTATTTCTCTTGGCCAATTTGAACATAAGCTCAGGTTCAAGTGATCCCTCGATATGAAGATGAAGTTCGGCCTTTGGTAGTTTCTGGATAAATTCTTTCATTAGTCCTCTTTATTCATTTATCTATAAACAGACAGGATCTTAAGCCCTGTCGCTTCAGTCAAGCGGGTTTCAATCTCTTTTGCTCTATCTGGCGTAATAACCTTCAGTTCACGCACCTCGTAATCAAAGATTCCCTCGTGATTTCCGCGATTTTCTCTATGCCACGAAAGAGGGTATGGGCGCTTTGGAGTATTGAGTTGAACTGCCACTGGATTAATATCTTTAATGATTGTGGCATAATCATCAAACTCTTTATCGTTCATGGGCATAAACATCGATTGAACTTCAATTTCGCCACTATACTCAGACTTAAATTGATGAATTCCAGCTAATACACTTTTAAGTGTTATCCCGTCGGCCGGGCGATTAACTCTTGAAAAAAGGAGTTCATCGGCCGCATCAATTTTCACAATAACTTTATCTAAGAGCTTTAAAGCTTCTCTTACACTTGGAAGGTGGAGTTCAGTTGCATTGGTGAGAATATACTGGGGAAGCTTTGGCGCCAGCTCTCGTATGCCTTCAATCATCTCTTTTAAATTGGCGGCAAGAGTGGGCTCGCCAGAACCGGAGTAGGTGAGTACGTCTATTTTAGTTCCTGCATCTAATGTTTCTTTAAAATCAGAAAGTATTCTCTCTGTTGCCACGTAGACTTTGTGCTTAGAGGTGATGTCTTGGATATGGCCTAGTTGGCAATAAACACAATTAAAGGAACAAGTGCTAGTTTCGAAGATCGGATCGATACCTAGGGATAGACCAAAACGCCAAGATTTAACTGGCCCATAAACGGTTTTAGCATTGGGAAAATGACTCATGATTGATTTTCCTCAACAATTTCTAGCCCAGGGACTGTTGTTTTTAAATATTCTACCAATCTTTTTGTTTCATTATACATGGTCCTATCACCCCGTAGGACCATGTCGCGGTCAGCTTGGCCAATCTCGTGTTTGAGCGTCGAGTAAAAGCATAATCCTTCGTTGGCTTCGAAAACAAAGTATACAAAGGAGGTTTGGGCTTTTGGCATGCGCAAAAGAAAGCGAAACATTTCTGGAAGTAGTGGAGGATCAAGTTCAAATTCAGTTTCATTCATAGGCCGAGATTATCCCTGACAAAGACACTCGTCAAAGGTGAGAGATGGAAATCGTTGACGCGCCTTGGACACGGAGTATAATAAAGAAGTCGGTTAACTCATGGATTTCGTTTAAGTTACCGGCTACGTCATGGAGGACGAAGCAGTGAAAGGATTTTTAACTGTCACATTATTGTTGAGTCTAGGTAGTTGCGCCTGGTTACAAAAACGTCAGTCTCTGTTTGAAAGTACTGATGAGACCAAAGCAAAAGCCGCAGAAGCGACCACTGTTCCCAAACATCAATACGATCAATTACTACAAAAATATGAAGCTCTGCAGACTCGCTATCAAAGCGATGAAGCCCAAGTTGTAAGCGAAGCCATGCCGGCGGCATTGGATGAGGCACCAACTGGCGCTAACGACCAAGCCATTCTTGGAGCGCTACAAAATGCCAACTCGGGTGAGCTGGCAGAAACAGTCGATGTTTTTGCAGGTGCAGCGAGTGCAGCAACAACTGCTTCAAGTACAATGGTTGGCTCAGATGATTACAGTTCTGTTGATGTCGAAGCACAAATTAGAAATCTTCAAACAGCAGAACAACTTGTTGAGAAAAATCGCTTCGATGAATCGCTTAATCTTTTAAAGCCGCTTGAGCGCTCGCCGGTTCGCCAAGTGAGAGTTCGCGCCCGCTACTTAGTGGGGGAGTCACTTTTTAGACAAGGCGACTTTGATCTCTCGATGCAGATTTTTGAAGAAATTATTCAAAAAGAAGCATTTTCCGGAATGGTTCTTAAGGCGCTTGGGCGCTTAATCGTTTGTGCAGAAAAACTAAAACTAGAAAAGAAGAAAGAGCGTTATTACTCACTCTTGCACGATTTCTTTGAGGCGTAGGACAGAAGTTGAATAAAGTCGATATTCGCACGTTCACCATTCTTCTAGGGCTGCTGGCAACGCAGTCCCAGATTCGTGCGCAAGACCTCGACTCACTCGAACTTTTAGAGCCTGAAGACGCTAAACTTCTTATTGATGAAGGGACGGAGAAGACAACGATCGATCTGTCTGGTCTTGAGGAATTAGATGAGATTCAAGCCTTAAAAGAAGATATTGGTCAGGAGCCTGAGACGACTAAAAAAGTCGAGGTGATTGGCGATACTTTAGACTTTAAAACGACACCCAAAGTTGAAGAAAATCAAGAAGCGCCTAGTTCGATTGATCCAGAGATTGTGATTGATGATTCTATTAAAGTTTTAAATGCAGAAGATGAGATTGCGAATGAAAATAAAATTTCAGGCAAACCGCAAATCTTTGATATTGGTAATGAAGAGAAGAATATTTTAAATCTTGCCAAGTATGTTGAGGGAAAAATCCCTGATTCAGAGTGGGATGAAATTGCAACTAAGGCCCAGCTTGATCGCTATCAAGTTCAACAAGACGATTGGCTTTGGAAAATCTCGCAAAAACTATTTGGTTCTGGTTTCTACTATTCCAAAATTTGGTCACTGAACCCGCAAATCACCAATCCGCATGAGATTGAGCCCGGTATGGTGCTGCTCTTTGATACAGGTAATGCAGACAAAATGCCTGATGTAAAAGTTGGTGTTTTTGAAGAAACCCCGCTTGAGCAAAAAAAGGCTGCTGTTGGCGGCGAACAGCTTTTTGATTTCAAAGAATTTGGTGACGATACCAGACCCGGATGGATTGAAGAGCGTAAAAAACTCATTGGTGACGGAACTTATTTTCAGTATGCTTCTGAAGAGACCTACGAAGATCTCGCAAGCATTGGCAATCAATCACTTGTTCGTGAATACGAAAAGTATGAGCCGCCAATTCCTGATATTTTGATTGAAGAGCCCAACGAGCAATATGATAGCTCTGGCTTTGATAAGAGCTCACGTATTAGCTATCAAATTAAGGAAGGCTTTTTCCTTAACACATTTGTAACGACCAATATCATTCAAGATCTGGGCTTTATTGAGGCCATGAAGAATGAGGCCGTCTTTATTCAGAAGTTCGACAATATTTATGTCAATTTCGATGATTCGGTGCGAGTCAAACCAGGTGATCTATTCTCTGTTTATCTGGCCGAGGGCAAAGTCGAAAATAAAATCTCCGATCGTGAAGGCTATCGCTATACGATCGGCGCACAACTGAAAGCTGTTCGAAAGATTAATAACCTTTGGGAATGTTCGGTCGAAGATTTGACTGGCTTAGTTCAAAGAAAAGATCGTATTACTGTTTACACACCTAAAATTAACAAAATTATTAGAACCTTTAATCCACGCCGAATTGAAGCCGCTATTATCGAAGCCTTCCAAGCGGGCAGTAAAGGGATCTCTTTTGGTGATGTGGTCTATCTCGATCGCGGACGTGCCGATGGTGTTGAAATGGGTTCAGTCTTTCAAGCCTATTCTTTTACAGATCGTGGCACCGAAAAAAGAATTACCGTCGATCCTACTTATAAAGTGGGTGAGTTAACCGTGATCAGCTTGACCGATAACTTCGCCACAGCACTTGTTACTCAGTCTTCAAATGAAATGCATGTTGGACAGCTCGCCTTTACTAAGACCGAAGAAGACGCTGCACGTGCTCTGCGTGTAAAACAGCAGTCTGCTCTAGGTAATGTGGCCGAACTTGAAGGCAAGGCCCTAGATGAACTTGATGTTGAACTAAACCTCGATAAACTCTCAGACGATCTTTTACGTGAAGCCGACAAGGTTCAACTAACGGAAGATGAACTACAAGAGCTTGAACGCCAAGAGCGTGAGAAGAGTATTATTCGCGATCATGAACGTGACCTAGAAGAGCTGGAGAAGCTTGAGGCCGAACTTGAATCAAGTGAGCGCGCGCTCAACGAAGCTAAAGTCGACGAAGACAAATTCTTAGAGCAGCAGAACTTGGATGAAGTTGAAAACAAGAAGAAGAAAAATCCAAATGCATTTGAGAATCTTAACGATGTTGAGAAAGAACTTGGGCTCAAATATATGGAAGAGGATCTCAATTCTCGCGATAACCCGTATGGCCTAACTGAATTCGATCTTGAAGAAATCGACGAGTTGTTGAATACTGGACAACAATAAAGATAACAAATGGGATATCTGCCCGTTTTAATTGATTTCTAATCAACGCTGAGGCTTACGTGACCACTAGCACAACGAAGAAGACCGCTAAAAAAACTGCGTCTAAGAAGAAAACGGCCAAGAAAAAGACCGCAAAAAAGGCTGCATCAAAAAAAACTGCAAAGAAAACAGCAAAAAAAACGGCTAAAAAAGCTAGCGCAAAAAAAACTACAACGCGTAAGGCTGGCGGCGTTGCGGCAAAAATAACTGGTGACTACGATCTTGTGGTTGTGGAGTCACCTTCAAAAGCCAAAACCATTAAAAAATATCTGGGCAAGGGCTATCAAGTTGTTGCCTCCAACGGACATATTAAAGATCTTCCAAAGAGCAAGTTAGGCGTTGATATCAAGGAAGACTTTGAAATTGATCTAGTTCCAATCACGGGTAAGAAAGATAAAATTGAACGTATCCAAGAGCTTGCTAAAAATGCCAATCAAATCTATCTGGCTCCCGATATGGACAGAGAAGGGGAGGCGATCGCCTTTCACTTGGCCGAAGAGATTGGTTCTAAGAAAAAGAATATTCATCGAGTAGTCTTTAACGCTGTTACAAAGACGGCCGTCCAACACGCCATTGCCAATCCAGGACTTCTCAATCAAGAGATGTATGATTCGCAAAGAACTCGTCGTGTACTCGATAGACTTGTGGGTTACAAAATTTCACCAATCCTTTGGGATAAAGTACAGCGCGGAATTTCAGCAGGTCGAGTTCAATCAGTTGCTCTTCGCTTGATTGTCGAGAGAGAGCACGAAGTCAAAGCCTTTGTGCCAGAGCAGTGGTTTTCGATTCATGGTGAGATGGCCAAAGATCGCACTGGCTTTGAACTTAAATATTACGGCGAAACGGCTTCAAAGAAAGATGATCTAACTGATCAAAAAGCTGTCGATAAAATTGTTAAAGATGTTAAAGGTAAAGACTTTAAAGTCACTGACGTTAAAAAGCGTGAGCGTCGTCAAAACCCAACGCCACCATTTACGACTTCAAAGCTTCAGCAAGAAGCTGCCAATAAACTAGGCTTTACCGCTAAGAAAACCATGATGGTGGCTCAAAAACTGTATGAAGGTATTCAGCTTCGTGATCATGGCATGCAAGGCCTTATCACCTATATGCGTACAGACAGTGTAAGAACCGCACCAGAAGCGCTTGAAAGTTTAAGAGAATTTATTGATACGAAATATGGCAAAGACTTTTTACCGACGGAGCCCAATGCCTATAAGAAGAAAGGTAATAATAAGGTTCAAGATGCCCACGAAGCGATTCGTCCAACTAGTCTTGTCTATACACCTGAGGAAGTTCGCGGCGATCTAGAACCTGATCAGCAAAAACTCTATGAGTTGATTTGGAATAAGTTCGTTTCTTCTCAAATGTCTCAAGCCGTCATTGATCAAACAACTGTAACTTTCGAAAGTGCCGGCCACTTTTTTAAAGCAACTGGCTCTATCATTAAATTTGCTGGTTTTAGAACTGTTTACCTTGAGGCCGCTGCTGAGAAAGCTCAGCGTCGCGGTGGAGAGGATGATGAGCAAAATAATGACGAAACCGATGTGAAGTCTGGAATCTTGCCAGAAATTGAGCAGGGTGAAGTTTTAAAGTGTAGCAAGGACCCTTACGCAGTTGAGCATTGGACTAGTCCTCCTCCGCGCTACAATGAAGCATCGATCGTCAAAGATATGGAAGAAAAAGGGATTGGTCGTCCATCGACTTACGCTTCAATTATTTCCAATATTCAAGATCGCGGTTATGTCGAAAAAATTGAAAATAGATTCTTACCAACCGAGCTTGGTATGGTTGTTTGTAAAATGTTGGTCGAGAGTTTTCCAAAAGTGATGGACGTAACTTTCACGGCAAAAATTGAAGAGCAACTGGATAAAATTGAAGAAGGCGATATTGGCTGGAAGAAAGTCCTAAAGAGCTTTTGGGCCGATTTCGAAGTGACTCTCGAGCGCGCTAAAGAGGAAATGAAAAACCTCAAGAAACAGCAGATCCCAACAGGTATCAGTTGTACTAAATGCGAAGAGGGTGAGTATCTCATCAAGTGGGGAAGAAACGGCCAGTTTTTAGCTTGCTCTGTGTACCCGGATTGTAATAGTACACATGACTTCAAAAAAGACTTGGAAGGCACAATTCATATTCTTCCTAAAGAGTACTTTCACGATGATTGTCCAACTTGTGGCAAGCACTTAGAAGTTAAAACTGGAAAGTATGGGCGTTTCGTTCGCTGCGAAGATTACCCACAATGCGATACAACACTTCCTTATACGCTTAAAGTTCATTGTCCAGAGTGTAAGGTCGGAAAGTTTGCAGAGAAGAAATCTCGCTACGGGAAATTCTTCTATGGCTGTAGCAGCTATCCAGATTGTAATAATGCTATGTGGGCACCACCGATTGAACACGATTGTCCCGGCTGTGGTTATCCAATCATGATTGAGCGTGAGACCAAAAGAGATGGAAAACATCTTCAGTGTCCCAAGTGTAAGCACAAAGTCGAACGCGATGAAGACGAAAGTGCACAAGAGGCAGTTTGAGTAAGCTGACTAAGGCCTGGTGGAATTCACCTGGCCCTAGAACTTCAGCAGAGTTCTTCTCACTTTGGATTCGCGCATTCCTGATGGGAATTGCCGATCTTATTCCGGGCGTCTCTGGTGGAACTATCGCCTTCATCACAGGTATCTATGATCAAGTCTTAAATGCTGTAGCCTCTTTAGATAAAGAAGCCTTTAAGCTACTTCTTCGTGGTCGGCTTTTAGATTTCTTTGGTCATATCCATCTTCGTTTTATCGTTACTCTCGCCAGTGGGATTTTACTGGCTATCTTTACATTAGCATCTCTAATGCACTGGCTTTTACTACATCATCCTGTACCCACTTGGGCGGCTTTTTTTGGTTTAATTACAGCTTCAATCCCAGTTCTCTATAGAGGTTTGCCAAACCCTAAGACTATCTCTGCTTGGGTTTGGATTTTGCTCGGCACAGTTTTCGGTTACATGGTTGTCTCTTTGATTCCGGTTGATACGCCTGACGCTTCTTGGTTTATTTATCTATGTGGTGTCATTGGTATCACGGCCATGATCTTGCCTGGGATTTCAGGATCGTTCTTATTATTGATCTTGGGGAAATATGAATTTATCACCGGCGCGGTGAAAGCTCCCTTTATTGATGGAAACCTCTCTATCTTGCTCATCTTTGCTGCAGGAACGGCAACGGGCCTTTTAGGCTTTTCAAAAATTTTAAAGTGGTGCCTCGATCATTACAAGAATAGTACAATGGCTTTTTTAACAGGCATTCTTATTGGAACGCTTAAAAAAGTTTGGCCGTGGAAAGAGACACTCGAAAGCGTCGTGGTTCGGGGTAAAGTTCGAATTTTGCGCGAAGCTAATATTATTCCCCCAAGCTTTCAGTTTGAAGAAGTTTTGGCCGTGATCTTAGCCCTTATCGGCTTTGCTCTTGTTTTAGTTCTTGAGTCGAAGTCTAAAAAGCAAATCCATGACTGAACTTATTCTTGCATCAACTTCAAAATATAGAAAAGAACTTCTAGGTAGACTCGAGCTGCCATTTCGTTGTGTCGCCCCTGGCGTTAATGAAGAGCTTTTGAAGCAAAAAGGTTTAAAGCCTAAAGTTCTGGCACAGGAGCTGGCACTTCTAAAAGCTCAGAGTGTGGCAAAAAAGCACCCAAATGCAATTATAATTGGCAGTGATCAAGTCGCAGCAATTGATGAGCTAATTTTAGATAAACCAGGCGATCGTACCACTGCTTTTAAGCAGTTATCTTTAATGCAGGGACGGGAGCATTTCCTCTTCACCGCCGTTGCTGTAATCACTCCATCTCAAGAGATTCAATTTATTGATACCACGACGTTGAGTATGAAAAACTTAACTGATGAGCAAATAAACCGCTATCTGGATCGCGATGAGCCTTTTGACTGCGCTGGCAGCTATAAAATTGAAACTTCTGGGATCAGTTTATTTGAGAGCGTCGTTAGCGAAGACTTCACTGCCATCACCGGCCTTCCATTAATTATTCTATCAAAGTACCTACAAAAACTTGGGTATGATTTGCCGTAATTTTGGTGATTTGGCCCCATGCTTGTATACTTTTAAGATGAGTGAAAGCGAGCAGTCCTACAGTTTAGTAATTCTTTCAAAAGTTGATCCAGAGCGAGAGCTTCCGGCCGATATTTTTTTAAAAATCGATCAAAAATATATTCGTTTTCGTGGTTGCGGCGACATCATTGGTGCTGAAAAATTTGATGATTTTATGCATCACGGTCTTGAAGGAATCTTTGTTAAAGATGATGACATCATGACCTTTCTTGATTGGGTGACATTCGTTCAAAATGAAGAAGTAGAAGCTCTTGTTGCTGAAGTGGGAGAAGAGACAAAAGAAATTGCCATTGGCGTCGCCAAGGTTAAGCAAAAAGTTTATGAATCATTCTTCGAACAAGAATTAAGTGATGAAGTGGTTGAACAGCTTCAAGACCAAGTGGCAGACTTCGTATCCACCATAAAGAAGCAGCCCTTTAGCCAACAAACCATTGCTGCCCTGACTAAAAAAAATGCCACCATTGCTGATCACTCAGTCAATGTTGCCAATATTTCTGTTTATCTGGCCATGGTGATGGGGCAATCTCATCAGTATGTCTTGGAGAATGTATATCTGGGAGCAATTTTACATGATCTAGGAAAGGCAAAATCAGGCCTCACTGAGTCTGGAGTCGGAGATATGAGATTCTCATCGCAGGCGATGCAGAATCATCCAGAGCTTTCGGTTCAAGTTATGAGGAAGTCAAAAGGTGTTCCCGATCCTGTTTATAAGATTATTTTACAGCATCATGAGCAGTGGAATGGTTACGGCTATCCTGCCGGATTAGAAGGGGAAGCCATTTATGAAATGGCCCAGATCGTCTCCATTGCAAATTTCTTTGATAATATTCTCTTTGAAAATCGAGACAAACCAAGGGATGAAGCTTGGGATATCGCTTTAAAGCGAGTCGATCATGATAAAGAAAGATTTTGGGCCCCGAAATTCTTCCCTAGAGTTCTTCAAGCTCTCACTAAAGCTAAGCCAACTTAGCACTCAACTCTGAACTATGAGTCGTGAGCGACTTCATCTTAATAAGCCTCAATCTATTTAATATTCTCATTATGGAGTAGGTGGGGTCCCACTCAAACCATCTTGTTGCAAAATTGGCGCGATTGGGAAAACGGTGATGATTATTTTGAAATAATTCTCCCATGGCCAAAAAATCAAACGGCAATGTGTTTCTACTTAGATCAGCTAGCTCATGATTTCTGTAACCATATTTATGGCCACACCAGTTTACGATGGCGCCATGAATTGGGCCCATGAGAAAATGAATAGGTAATAAGAGAAACCAAACTGGAGAGGGTGCATAGAAGAAATAAATTAAAAAATACCCAACTCCAAAGATGACTCTTGTTTTCCAAGAATCACCAATGCGCTCCAGACTCTTCCACGATCTGGCGTCCACTTGAAAGCGCTTATTGAAAATATGTTCGCCTTCAAGAATACTGAGGTACTCCCTAGCAGTTTTTATCATCATGGAAAAAAGTCCATCGGAGTGATGGGGGGAGTGCGGATCTTGCTCTGTATCTGAGTAAGAGTGGTGAGCTTTGTGCATAATCCCGTAAGCGCTAGGGTTGAGATAGGAAGAGCCTTGAGTCACAAAAGTTAAAAAATGCACAACGCGTTCTGTTTTTGGACCCATTGAAAACATCCCATGGGCACAGTAGCGGTGCAGATAAAAAGATTGGAAAAAGAGTGAGCTAAAATAGTGAATGATAAAAAAGATAAGTATAACTTCCATACCGCCTCCTTCTCTATCATAACAAGTATTGATCACCACGTAGCTTGTACAAGACCTAGAAACCGCAACTTACAAATCTTTTACGAATACTAAATATCTAGAAATAGGAGGCATCTCAAGCTAAACTTATTTCATGGTGACAGTAGAGACTCCCCGCATTCTTTTCGTTGAAGATGAGCCTTTGGCGCTTGAGTTACTTAGTCGCGCGCTTGGTGAGAAGGGATATGAGGTGCACGCCTTTCCTTGTCCCGCCACCGCACTTACTTGGTTTGAAGCGAATAGTGATAAAATTGATATATTAATCACGGACCAATCGATGCCCAGTTTTACTGGAGCTCAATTGATCGAGCGGGCCCGTGCCATTAAAGAAAGGCTTCCAAGTATTATTGTCACTGGGCTTGGAAACGTCTCGGGGGCGTATTTTAAAACGGGACCAACTTCAGTATTACAAAAACCGTTTAAGCGGCAGCAACTTATAGATGCGATAAAGAACTTAATTCAGGAGAACTTGTGAAAGATTTAAACCAGTGGCTTGAAGAATACTCAGTTAGTCATCGCCATCCGACCAATAAACTTATTCATAATATTTGTGTTCCGTTGATCATGTTTAGTGTTCTAGGACTTTTTTGGGCAATACCTCGTCCAGACTTTTTAGTCGATTCAATCTATTTTAATTGGGCGACAATATTCAGTAGTCTTTGCATGATTTTTTATATTTCACTTGGGGTAAAGACGGCTCTATTGATGCTCTTTGTTCTGATTCCAATGTTAATTCTGCTGGCTATGCTTGAAACACTTGGAGTTCCGGTTTTGATAACCTCTGTTATTATTTTTGTCGTCTCTTGGATCGGTCAGTTCGTTGGTCATAAGATTGAAGGCAAGAAACCATCATTTTTTCAGGACCTTCAGTTTCTTTTGATTGGACCTCTTTGGGTTTTTAGAAAGCTCGCAAACTAACCAAACTTAACCCCGATCTTAAAGGTATCGATAACTTCTTCTTCTAGATGTCTCACGGCCACGACGGAGCCAATAAGCTCTTTGGGCAGTTTCTTTCCGTCTACGTGGGTAACTCGAACTAGATCACCTACGCTAAATTCGGCCGGATCATTAACCATGAAGCCCATGCCGCCTGCTGAGATATCATAAAGGGCATGGAGGTCTGAACGAATGGTTTGCTCGTTCTTGTCGATTTTATCAATACCAACGAGTTGTCCGGTCTTTGCCTGAGAGCGAGGAGCAGCTCTTTTATGTTTATTACTATCCTCATTTTCACGCTCAACAAGCTCAATCTTTTGTAGAAACTCTTTTGATAGAACATTAAGTCTTGCCGGAAGTGGAATTGTAATAAAGTCTCTCTCAAGTTCCCTGACGGCCGTTTTAATGGCAAGCCCTCGATCAGAGCAGAAGAGAAAAATTTCAGAGCCTTTATTAAAGCGAAAGCCGTCTGAGTTATTAGGATAGACCACTATCGTTTTCTTAATAGCGTCGACTTTTTTAATGGTAATGAAATGAACGGGCCGCTTACCGCTGGCATCTGGATTTTGTTGCCAAGCCCATAAGCATTTACGCGACTTTGCAAACTCTTTGAAAATCCCAATGATCTCAAGGTCGTCGGTGATAAATTTCTTCTGATCGGTCATGAGACCTTATCGAATCTTTTCAGGTGGAATAAAGATTTTTAATAAAAAAAAGCCGGGATTTCTCCCGGCCATAAACGATTAAGCTAGATTCTTATTGGCAAAGTCCCAGTTGACCAGAGACCACCATGCTTCCAAGTATTTTGGTCTAGCATTGCGATAGTCGATATAATAGGCGTGTTCCCACACATCAACAGTCAGTAGTGGAGTATGGCCAGTTGTAAGTGGGCAAGCAGCGTTTGAAGTGTTAACGATTTCAAGTTCGCCGGCCTTATTCTTGGCAAGCCAAGTCCAACCTGAACCAAAGTTGGTTGCAGCTGACTTAGTGAAAGCTTCCTTGAAAGAATCGAATGATCCCCATTTCTTGTTAATCGCTTCAGCTACAGCACCTGTTGGAGCTCCGCCAGCTTTTGGTGCCATGCTATTCCAATAGAAAGTGTGGTTCCAAATTTGCGCAGCATTGTTGAAAATTCCACCCTCAGAAGAAGTAATAATTTCTTCAAGCGTTTGGCTTTCGTGCTTTGTACCTTTGATCAAGTTGTTGAGGTTCGTGACGTAAGCGTTGTGGTGCTTGCCGTAATGAAACTCAAGTGTCTCAGGTGAGATATGTGGCATAAGTGCGTCGTTAGACCAAGGTAGGGCAGGTAATTTGTGCTCCATGTTAGCTCCTTAAAAAATAAATTCATAACAAAATCAGAATTCCTTTATAGGGCCACTCTGGAAATGAAGCAAGCCGCGGCCAATAGATGTCTTGTTTGACTCCGTTAGTCGAAGGAGAATCCTAAATTCTTACTGGACCACAGCTGATTTCGGGTTAGCATAGACCAGTCTTTAAAAAGGATTTTCATGAAGTTTTGGCCGATTATTTTAGTCGCTATTCTTATCAGTTCATGTGCAAGCCATAACAAAGGTGCCGATGAGCAAATGAGCGTCGGCGGATCAATTCCTAATTGGGTTAATGATCCGTTTGAGTTTTGCGGCAGTGAATTTTTGTGCGCAGTTGGAGAAGGGACGAGTCTCTTGAATGCCGAGAGCGAAGCCAGAAAAAGTTTAGCGAAAATCTTTAGAGTTAGAGTAAGTGGTCAAACTGATGTCTCGCAATCAAGTAGTTCAATCGCCAGTCCAGACTTACTTCAAAGTGCTGGAGTCTATCAAGAAATGCAATCTCATACACGAGAAGTGGTCGATGAGGTTCTTGAGGGTGTTATAACTTCAAAAAAGCATCGTGATGGTGAAGCTTTCTTTGCCTTGGCCCAACTACCTAAAAGAACTTCTTCTAAATTAGTTAAGTCGAGAATTGAAAAATTAAGCGATGAAATAGAGTTGGCTTATAATAGTGAACGAAGAAGCATGTTGCCAAAAGCATTTGAGCTTGAAGCAAAGCGAGCTGAACTGGAGGGCTTTCTGATCATTTTGGGAATACCAAGCTTCGATCGTTCAGTATCAAGAGGGCAGTTACTTTCAAAGAAAGCCGAGTACGACGCCGACCCTAGGTTCATTTTTATTGACCATCAAGGCAAATGGGATGCCATGGCCAAAACCGTCTCTGGCGAACTGATTTCTCTTGGTTATAAAATTGTAAGGAAAAAGCCTTATCACTTTAAAGTTGTAATAGAGAATCAGTCGCGCCGAGAGTATCTTAACGTAAAAGGGTTCGAGCGCTACCATGTTAATGCGAAACTCACGGCCTACGATCCTAGTGGCGAAGTTATTGGAGCGATGGCCTTTGATCGAACCGAAAACGGACGCTCTATCTCGCAAATCCAATCACAGATATTAGAAAGTTTTAGAGATCAATTTATTAATAATGTTTCCCAGTTACAACTCGATTAGGAGATCCAATGAAAATTGTGCATATGATACTCATGCTTAGTTTGGTGGCTTGTTCGTCGACTAAGAAAGAAGCCGAGCTTGAAGAGCGCGAAAATGAAGATATTGCGCGTGACTACACCGTAATTGATGCCTCAGGAAAAACTCGTCCAGGTTGGATCGAAGACCCTGTCTTGTGGTCAAAAGAGTATGGCAAGGATACTGAGAAGTACCGCTTCTTTAGCTACGAAACTGAGCCAAAAGTTGGGAGAAAAGTTGCATGCGATTTAGCTAAATCTAATGTGCGCGCTGATATCGCTTCTGAAATCTCTACCTTTATTGATAAACAGCTAGGAACTTCGATTGAAGGAGTATCTTCTGTCGATGAGAATAATCCTGATGTACAAGGTCTTAAAGAGTACACAGAATCAACTCTTGTCGAAAAAACCAAGACTCTTATTCACGGTGCCAGTGTGATTAAGACTTATTGGGAAAAGCGCCGCTACTTACAAAAACTTGGAGCGAAGAAAGATTATATGGCCTACACATGTGCCGTTTATATCCGCATGAGCTCAGATACCTTGGCCAAAGCTGTCGATAACGCTGCTAAAGCCGTGATTGAAAGAGCGAGTAAAATGACTGTTAAAGATAATGTTAAAAATGCCTTAGAAAATGCCTCGAAGGACTTCCTAAAAGCTTCGGCCGGCGAAATTTAATCAGTGAGGATTAATATGAAATTATTATTTGTTTTAGCTCTATTGTTAAACTTAACCGCCTGTGGAAGTTTCAAGGCCAAGCGTGTGGACTCTGCTGAGAGCGATGAAAAGGCGATGGAAATTACGGACAAGTGGGTTCAAGGAGATACTGAGCGCGTGGTTCAAGATGTACTTAAAGATATCTCGACACATAAAGGTTATAAACGCTGGCTTAGAAACCTGGGGCGTGAGCCAAGAGTGTTTATCTCTGAAGTTCAAAACCTTACAAGCGAAGCCTATTTTCCAATCAATGATATTAACGATGAATTTCTAAACGAAATTTCCGCCTCTGGTGAATTTGTTCTTGTTGACGCTGAAGCACGCGATAAGATTTTAAAAGAGATTACTTACCAAAATGACGGAATGGTGGACCCAAAAACGGCTAAGAGTATTGGCAAACAAACAGGTGCCGATCTTCTCATCCTTGGTAATGTTTATATGGAGCCACAAACAAGAGATGGAAAAACAATTAAGCAGTACTCAATCAATATTCGTATGACTGATATTGAAAAAGGTATTGAGGTTCTTCGCACTCGTACAAAGCTCTCTAAGTTTTCCAATAAGAGCAGCTTCGGTTGGTAAAAAAACTTCTCTTTCTTATTCTAGTAGGCGCGTGTGCATCAACTGGTCTTGATGAGCGCGCCTCTTTGCGCACAGCTTTTGCGCAACAAAACTGGGCACAAGCGGCTTCCATCCTAGAAGGGGAGAAGGCCCTCTATAAAGAAGATAAAGATAAGCTTCTCGCCTTAATGGAAAAGGGTCATCTTTCTCATGCTCAGCAAAAGTGGGCAGAGTCAGCTGAACTTTTCAAACAAGCCTTTGACTTACACGACAAACTCTACACCGTGAGTGTCAGTAGTAAAATCGCAGCCGCTATTGTTAATGATAGCAGTGATGTCTATTACGGCGAAGCTTATGAAGTCGCCACACTTCATTTGCTCCAGACGATCAATTTCTTAATGCTTTGGCGCGACTCTAAATCGCGCGACGATTTATTTCGCGCGAGGGCCCAAGTTGTGGCTTGGAATAAGTTTTTAGAAAATAGGGCCAGAGATAGCGAGTTGGCACCAGTTTATAAAGATGATTTGATGGCCAAGCTACTTGGAGCTCAAGTACATGAACTGATCAACTCTCGCTCAGATCTGCAAATTGCACTTGATCTTTATGTTGACGCCCATGAAGTGTTGATTAAAAACTATAGTGCTTACCCAAGCTTTAATTCTAAGTCTGCTGCCTTTGTTAAGGACTATAAAAAGTTTCCAAAGTTTGGACTTGAGAAAGTCGTTAAAGAGTATATTGAGCCAACTCAATCTTGGACGCTACTACAAGATAAACTGCAACAAAAAGTCATAGCATTGGCCAGAGAGATTAGAAGTTCTAGAGTAAACACTTATTTAAAAGTTTTTGGAAAAACGAATAATGACTTCCCAAAGCCTAAGAAGTCACCTCCTTCTAATGTTCGTGTGGTTGCCAGTTTTGGTCTCGCTCCGCTCAAACAAGGAGAGACTCAATATATTGGACTGACTTCGGCCTTAGAAGATCCTAAAGCCTCTAGTGGTGCTAAGGTTTTGGCCGGTGTTTCTGCTGTAGCCTTAACTTTATTTGCGGCCGATAAGTTGGGACTGATGCCACCACCAAACTCTTGGAATCCTGCAGGCTCTCAACTTGGACTTGAAATGTCTTTTGCCGCAGCTAAGAGTGCCTCTGTTAAGTTTGAACTTCCGGCCGTCAGCGCCGTACCGATTAAAAGTACCTATGAATTAATTGCTATAGATGAAAGTGGTAAAGAAGTTTTTAAAACTGAGCTTCCGCTAGTTCAACCTGTAGGAGAGATCGCGCAGCAAGCGATTGCCGAAGCTGCCGTGGCCCGCTACTGGAGAGTAGGAGTTCGCTTGGCGCTCAAACATGCCGCTGCTATTGCAGCCAGCTTTGCCACCTATAAAGCATTGGCCGGTAGGAAAAATGATAATGATTTCTTAGCCAGAAATGCTGCCGTCTTTCAGTATTTGGCAGCGGCCAAAGGAATTGAAGTCAGTGAACGGGCTGATACCAGAGCACTAGCGACATTACCTGAGAGCTTTAATCTGACTGACTTCTATCTTGCTCCGGGAAAGTACAAGATCAATATAGTCGAGAATCCAGTGCAAGGTGCAGCTAAAACAACCCACGTCGGCCTTTGGGAAATTACTGCCATGCCGAGCGTTTTCTACGCCAGACTCTAATTTAAGCCACTAAATTAACGATAAGTCCTCTGATGAAGAGGCTTGTTATCACTATATTTTTACTGAGTTGTTGGTCCATCCAGGCCAAGATGTTCGAGCGTCGTATTCACACGATTGAAGATTCTAAAAGACCAAATCTAAATTCTAAATGGATAAAAATGGGGGAAACTCCACGCCAAAGTTTGTCTAAACTTGTAGAGCTCCTATCTCAATCAGCAACAGGAAAGCGAATCATCGCTCTAGCCTCACAAAAAGCCAGCTCTCAAGGTCAAAGCTTTGGTGAAATTTTACTCATCGGAGATAGCTCTCTAACAGATACAACTTTGGTCAGACGTTTCATTCCAACCAAGCCTGATGAAGTGAGCTACGAAAGTAAAAGTGTTGTTTACCTTAATCGTCATCTGTCAGTGATCGATGGACTTTTAGATTTGGCCCATGAACTCACACATTTTAATGAGCGCCAGCCTTTTAATCCCTACCGTGTGAACTTCACGCTTAAAGAATTTATCGCTAGTACTGTTGAAGGTCGTGGCGGCGAAGTTGAGGCTTACCTCTCAGAATGTCAGGTCCTAAGTGAGTTGTATCCGTCACAAATTAGAGATCGTTCAAACTGCTCTAATGTGATGGATGACCATGGGCATCTATCAAAAGATAAAGGCATCGAGCATTTTTATCGAATTGGTGGGCACATGCAGCAAATGCAAAAAGATTTGGGCCGCTACAGAATTCCAGCCAGTGACTTCCCAAGACTTTCTGAAGATACACCAATTTTTATTTCCTCTGCTTATGGCCTTCCGTACCCAATTGCTGCGGTCAAAGAATATGTCTCAATCATGGGGAAAGCCTGTGAGAACGACAGAAAGCGCCTAAGCCTCTTAGAGATGCGAAACTCCAGGGCACCGGCAAGTGAGCAGGCAAGTGCAAGTTGGGAGCAAATGACGCGCTTTTTCAAAAGTCGTTGTGAAGACTATTTAGCTATCAATTAGACAAAATCTATTCGAACAATAATCAACCTATACGCTTAGAATTAATCAGTTTAGCGGCGCTACTTCGTTGACGTAAACGCGTCCTA
>TARA_R110000868_G_scaffold14285_2_pt1 | contig 31914 bp, 6 predicted proteins | sample TARA_R110000868 | Tara Oceans TARA_R110000868 (sample SAMEA4397489) | marine metagenome | biome: Polar Biome; feature: [SRF] surface water layer (ENVO:00010504); material: water (ENVO:00002006), including particulate matter (ENVO:01000060) such as... | depth 5 m | reverse complement strand
CAGGTGATAGACTTCATCATTCTTTTTTTAATATGACTCCTGAACAAGTTGCTGAGCAATTAAAATTAGAAAAATTAACTGCAAAACCAGGGGATGCATTAGGAGATCTTAATATGAGTCTTAACTCATCTCCTTTATATTGGGCAAGTGCTTCAAGAGATCTGAAAAAGTTTCCATTAGTTCGTACAGGAGAATTTCAACCTACCAACCAATTTGGTTGGAAAGGAAAAAGTATATATAATGCTATTCCTGAAGAAGTAAAAAGTAAATATTCTACTGAGCTTCAAAACTTTGCAAAAGAAAAAAATGGTCTTGAAAATGAATTAAAAAGAGTAACTGATGATGAACACAAAAGTTTTATAAAGAAAAGATTAAAACGTCTTGCTGATCAAGATCCTACTAAAAAAATTTTAGAAAATATTCATCATGAATCACCTGAAGCAGCTAATCAGTTTCTTACTAACTACAAGCCTTCTATGGATAGATTTATTCGTACAAGTAATGAGGCTTCTGGTTTAAATTTTCCAATGACAGAAACAAAATTTGCTGGATATAATGTACCAACTGGAATAAATATTAAAAATCCAAATGCAAGAATCAAAAATATTTTATCTGAAGGGATTAAAGACTTTTCAAGATTTGGTAAAAAATCTAAACGTGGTCCTTGGGATAACATTGGAGAGGATCGTTTAAGTAGACAAGAGTTATTTGAGCTTACTGGAGATGAAAGGTATAGTGATATAATTTCACCTTACGATGATGGACCTCCTACTTTTAATACATATGAAGATACTTTTAATTACGATGATATGATTGACTTAAGACAAGGAGGAGTAATTAAAGATAATATGGGATATTGGAATCCAGACAATCGTGGTAAGGTGGTAGAAATAGGAAGTCCATATATAACAATGGAAGGGGTAGATGAACCACTAATAGGAATCTCAGATAAAGGAGATAAAAAGTACATGATCCCTGGAAAGAATTATAAATTTAAAGGAAAGAAGGTAAGAGAATATCCTGTAGCAAAAAATGGTGTAAGACAAGAACAAAAAGGTTTGCAAAACCTAGATCAATTAACTAACTTTACAAATTACAATAAACCACAACCAGGTGGCTGGTTAGATAAATACTAAAACATACAACATGAAAGATAAAATTTTAAAGATTGCAGGTGTTAAAAGTGAAGCTGCATTTTATAAGAAGTTTCCAACAGAAGCAGCTTTTAAAAAAGCTCATGGTAAGGAATTAAAGAAAGCACTTGTTGGTGCTTCTATAGCTCCAGAAATTGGCAGTTATACAGGAGGACAAAGAGTTAGTAGTCCTGCTAATATAAACTATAATCAGTTGTATGATGATACAGATCTTTCCATAACTGGAATGAATGAAGCAAAAAGAATGCAAGCACAAAATCTTGATGCTCAAAGAGAAATAGCAGCAAAAACTGGTAAAGGTGGAGGAGGAGGTATGCAAGATTTAATTAAAGGTCTTGGCAGTGCTGCTAGTGCAATGGGTGGTGCTAAGCATGGTAAGAAGCTTAAGAAAGCTCCAGGTGGTATTGGTTTAGATCAATATAATCCAGATACTATTTCTTATGGTTCTCCTAGTACAGCAGGTGCACAAATTACACAAGCAGGAGCTAATGCTGCAACAGCTGGAGCACAAGCATCAGCAGTAAATCAAAGTCCTTTTGCTAATATTGCAAAAGGTATACCTGTAGTTGGAAAATTAGTTGGTGCATTTCAAGCAAATGCAGCAGAAAAGAAAGCTATGAAATTAGCAGAACAAACTGCTGGAGTGAGTGCTATTTCTAGACAAGCTGCTGATACAAGACCAGAACAAATGAGACGTAAGTATGTTAGACCAGAAGACATGGCTTTTGGTACACAAGAGATGGGACAGTCTTATGGAACAGGAACTAACTACCTTTCTAGAAATGGTAGTGTGATTGGTGGTAACCCAACACAGATACAAAATACATATGCTCCAAATAATACATTATACGATGATCTTGGGTATGAACCATTGGAAGATTCTGATCAAGTTAAACAATATAGAAGAGGCGGACTAGTTAAGGCACAGGGAGGATTTATGACTCAATTTTCTAATTTTGCCACTTCTCCTCAAGGTGGTGATGTTCTTAATCAAGCAGGTACATTAGCAGGTGGTAACAACGCTGGTTCACAATTTGGAGATGCTATTGGTGATGCTGCTAAGTTTATTCCAGGAATTGGACCTATTGCATCTGCTGCAATTAAACCTATTGCTAATTTAGTGGGTGGACTTCTTGATAGAAAACCAAAAAAGACAGCAGCGTTTAAACAGCAGGCACAAGGTAATATGGAAAATATGGCATTTACTTCTGGAGTTAAAGGGCTTCAAGGTCAAAATCAAGCATTCATGGAAGATGGTGGATGGATGAATCCAGAATACAATCCTCAAGTAATAGCTAAGTTTGGTGATCACACTGCACAAGATTATTATAATGCTGGACATGAAGGAATGAATTCCTTACGTGCAGGTGGACATTTGACAAATTATACAGCTCCTAGTGAAAGAGCAATGGAAACATATGCTTTAGGTGGAGAATTAAAAACATTATGGGGAGGACATGCAGAACCAATCTCCCAAAATCCTTATTTACCTGGAACAGGAGAAACTGTAATGTTCAGAGGACAGTCACACGATGATGGTGGTATTGGTGTAAGTTATGGAAATAAAGGAAAAGACTCATATACAGATTATGCTGAATATGGAACAGAAGCTGCTATGGATAATGCTGATGTAGAAGTTGAAGGTGGTGAACCAATGGTTGAATTAGAAGAAGGAGGACAGATAGATCCAGAAACAGGAGAGGCTCAAAAAGCAGGGGTTGTGTTTGGTAACTTAGTGTTACATAAACAACTTGCTAAAGATCATGGTTTTGGAAAAGAAGCAGGAAGAAAAATGAAACATATTGTAAAAGATTGGTCTAAAGGAGAAGCTAAGCAGAATAAGATTATAGAAAAAAGTCTTGATATAATTGATAATTCTGATGATACTACAGCATTTGGTCAATTAGCATTTGCCACTGCTAAAGCAATGAATCAAGGAGCTAATATGAAACTGAAAAAGTATGCAGATGATAAAAGAACATTAGCAGGAATACAAGGTGCTATAAATGATACAGCTGCTGAACATAGTGTGGTTGCTGATGATCTTGCTAGAGGAAAGGTTAAAATAGATAGGAGCAATAATAATATGGCTAAATTTGGTGCAAGTCTTGAGAAAGCTAAAGGAGGTGGAAAGACAAAGAAAAAAGAGAAATTAACACCTTATAAAAAAATTGTTTTTGAATCAATGAAACCAGGATATCTTTCTCCATTAGATATTCCAGAAGGTACCTTGGAAGATCAGCTTAAAGAAAAAAGAGATGCAATGAATAGACGTCTTTATCTATCTGATCCTAGAAATGAATTAGATAGATCAGGAATGAAACATGAGAATCTTGTTCGTAGCGAGGCTAAAGTTCCTGCATTCACTGCTCCTTCTCAATTATCTCCTAAAAAAACTGATTGGGTAAATACAGGTATGATGGCATATAATGAAGTTTTACCATATCTAAGACCAAATTATCAGATAGAGCAACCAGACTTCTCATCTGAAATGATGGCAGCTGGAATGAATCAAGTGGACCCTGTACAGGCACAGTTATTTACTCCAAACTTGACACAACCTTATGATGTGTCTTTTCAAGATCAATTGAATGCTAACCAAGCTGACTATAATGCTTTACAGAGAATGACAGGATATAACCCTGCTGCTCAATCAGCTCTTGCAGCTCAGAAATATGCAGCTAATTCTAAGATACTAGGTGAACAATTTAGAGTTAATCAAGGTGAAAAAGCTAGAGCATATGAAGAAAATAGAAAACTTATGGATCAAGCTCAATTAGGTAATCTTGGAATCCTTGATAAACAATACGAAAGACAAGCAACAGCTAAATCTAAGACTAAACAACAATCTATAGAGATAGCTAAATCTATATCTGATAAACTAGCACAAGCTAAGAAAGAACAAAAAATGTCTGATCTTGAACAACAGAGGTACAATTTTAGGTTTGATTCTAATGGAAGACCTATTAATATGAACCCTTTAGCTACATTTAATATGTCTGGATCAGGTGCTAGAAATAAAGGATCTATACCTGGTATGGGTAATGATTGGATGACTTTGTATGATGAATATGGAGAATTTCAGGGAACTAAGAGAAAAACAAAAAAAGACAAGGATGACAAATCTAGAAATGGTTCAATTGTTAAAGCAATCAAAAATTTATAACTAATTCAATTACACCAAATTAACTTAAACTGTTATATCTCTTGGTAAATATAATAGTTTAAGTTACATTTGCTAACTTAATTTACTATGGCTTCATTTACAGACGCAATATCAACCTTTAATCCTTACGTTTCCCAGCTCCCTATTATAGAGGAGATGTCCAAAGTGGGCATGGAGAGACAAGGTAAATATGATCAAGGGATACAAAAGATCCAGGGACAGATAGATAATGTTGCTGGTATGGATATTATAAAAGACGTTGATAGGGCTAATTTACAATCAAAACTTAACCAACTAGGCTCAGATTTAAAGAAGGTGGCTGCTTCAGACTTCTCTAATTTTCAATTAGTTAACTCTGTAGGTGGTATGGCTTCTCAGATTATTAAGGATCCAACTATCCAAAATGCTGTAAGCTCTACAGCAAACTATAGAAAACAAGTGAAGGATATGGAAGCTGCTAGAAAAGCAGGTAAGTCTGATAAGAACAATGAGGAATACTTCCAAAATGATGCAAATAAATGGTTGACAAGTTCAAAGGTAGGAGAAACATTCTCTGGATCATATATGGAACATGTTGATGTAATGAAGCTTGTCAGAGATAGTATTAAAGATGCTGGACTGGATGCTACACATATTGAACAAATGTATGAAACTGATACAAGAGGTAATATAAAATTAGATAAAGATGGTCATGGCATTCCTTCTAAAATAATGACCACTGAAGATTTAGAAACAAATGCTCCAAAAGTTAAAGCAATTGTTGAAAATCTTCTTAGTCAAGGAAACATTCAACAGCAAATTAAAATAGATGGTTGGGCTAATACAAGATATATACCAGTAGAATCTGTCTATCGTACATTTGAGAATGATTTTAATGTAAGAGATGCTGAAGGTAACCAAAGATTGTTACAATTACAAGCATATGCAGATTCTAATAGTTTAACTGTTGAACAAAAACAAGCAATTATTAATGAGCAAAATAATATAAAAAGAACAATACAAAGTAATGATCAAAAATTAGAAGGATTAAGAAAACAAGCAACTGAAAGTCCTGAACAATTCAAACAAGATTATTATGAAGATAATTATAAAAATAATTTATTAAGTCTTGCCACTACTAAAATTAAAAAAGAAAATAAAGAAAGTCCTCTAAGAAAGCAAATTAACTGGGAAGAGGATATGACTTTTAAAAAGGATAATGAGAACTTCAATAGAATAATGCAAAGAGCAGCAGATAGAAGATCTGAAGAAACACTTAGAATAGCAAAACAGAAAGAGTCTAGAGATGCTGCACAATTTGACGTAGAATTTCCAATGGGTCCAGGTGGAATACGTACAAAACTAGATACCACTGCTGCTGGAAAAAAGAAAGGAGATGTAAGTACATCAACTGATTCTGATATTGCTTCTGCAAATCCAGGAGCATCTATTGATGCTATAGTTAGTTATACAGCAGGAACATCAGGTTTACAAGCAAAATTAGAAAATCAAGGAAGAGATCTAATTCACATGTATCTAAGTAAAGCAAATCAAGGAGTTAATAAGAGTGGTAAACCGTATAGTAGAGAAGATACAAAAATAGCTATTCAGAAATGGGCAGCAGCTAATGGGGAAACAGAATATGGATATGTTACTAGATTTGCAGCAGATATTAAAAATAAGGCAGAAAAAGAGAATATCCCTTTGAGTGCAGTAGACAATGCTCTTATTGGAAATATGAATAAGTTAAACCAAGATGTTATTGATAGGCTTGCTGTAACAGAAGATATTTATAAACAAGTAAAAAATGAAACTGGAATTGATCCTAGAGAATTTAAGAAAACATTAATGCCTCAAGAAGTGGCACCAAATGTATTTGAGGGTCAATTTCAATATGGAAACTACGCATTTGCACAGGCAAGTCCAGAAAATCGAAATCCAGAAAAACTACGTGAGAACGCTGCTAGGTTAAAAACTTACGCAAACTTAAATGCTTTAGTAGCAGAGAAATTTAAAAAAGTTAATGTTGTAACAGATAATTTTTCAAGTTCAGTTGGTGGAACCAAAGAAGAAAGAGAAGCTGCTGTTTCAGCAATTCTTCCATTATTTAATACAGAAAGATTAAGTAAAGATGAGCAGACTGCATTCATAGCAGCATTAGAAGATAGTAAATTACCAATAACTTATGATGCACACAGACCTATAGCAGAAGGGCAACCTTGGACAGGTACAGCTTTTATAAGTGTTAACGGTGTTAAACATAGTGTTGAGCTTAATCAAAGAAATTTGGAAATTGTAGCAAATAGAAAATTTAATCCATATGTAGAAGATGGTTTAAGAGCAAGAGTAAACTCTAGTGACTTTGGTTCTACAAATTTAGGAACTTATGTAACAGATCCTAATGCTTATCAAACTGCTGCTATAGGTAGTGGTAGATTCTCCAGTCTTATTGGAACAGATTATACTGCTAAAGCAGATATACAACCTCTTCCTGGTGGAGAACTAATTTTGCAAATTTATGCAAAAGATAAGACAATGAAAGATTATCAAAGAATAGAATTTCCTCTAGCAAAATTAACACCTACTGGTACCGTTCCCTTTAAAGATTATAATGAGATAGCAAGAGAGATTCCTAATATAACTCCAGGAATGATCAAAATTAAATTAGACGCACTTAAAAAATCAAAACAGTAAACATGCCTGAAGATTTAAAGCCTGTAAACTTATCTGGTCCATCAGCACCTACCGTTATAATGGATGAACGTGGTCCATCTGGTCCTCTTCCTTTAAGGGGAAATGATGCATATAGACAATCTAAAGATACGTTAGAATCTTTATTTGGAGCAGTTCCTGTTGATAAAGGAGCAAAGCAATCTACTGTATACCAATCTGAGGTAGATAGTATGCTCTCAGGAAGATATAATAATGTTATATATGATGCAAATAATGAAGATATTCATGCTAAAAATCAAGGAGTTTTAGATAAAGCTGCAAATGGTATATTAAAAGGTGCAGCTCTTGCAGCAACTACTTTTGTTGGAGGTATAGGTACTATATATGGAATAGGTAAAGCAATGGGATCTGGAAAACTTTCAGATGTTTGGCAAAATGAGATTTCTGAAAGTTTAGATGGACTTAACAAAGAGATAGATAATAAATATCTTCCAAACTACTATACAGATCAAGAAGCAAATGCATCTTGGTATTCTACAGATAACTTATTCACTGCTAACTTTCTATTTGATAAATTAATTAAAAATACAGGATTTGCTGTAGGTGCTATATATTCAGGTAATCTTGCAGCAAAGGGAATAAGTGTTGTAGGTAAAGGGTTAGGTGCAGCATTTAGTAATATTGGTAAGTATACAGAAGCTTGGAAAACTTTTTCTGATGTAAATAAATATACTTCTAGATTATTCTCTCAGGGTAAAAATATAGAAGCAGCAGAAATTTTACAGAAAGGAATTAAGACAGTGGCAGATGTTGAAGATGCAAGTGCTAAAATGTTAAAGATCTCTAATCAATTTCTTGGTATAGAAGCAGCACAAGATTTTACTAGAAAATCTATAATGGCATTATATTCATCAGCAGGTGAAGCTTCTTTTGAATCTATTGGTACAGCTAGTGCATTTCGTGAAAGAAAAATACAAGAGTTTAAAGATAGGTGGGGATATGATCCTAATGGAGAAGATCTTGCTAAGATAGATGATATGTCTAAGAGTGTAGGTAATTCTTCATTTTTAGCTAATATGGCAATATTATCTGCTACAGAATTTACACAACTTCCATATTTAATGGGAGGTTCTTATAAAGCAAGTAAGGCAGCATCTAATGCATTCAAGACTGCTGGAGAAGTTGTTGTTGAAGAAGGTGGTAAATTTGCAGCAAAACAAGTATCAAAAGTTGGAAAGGTTGGTAACTTTATACAATCTTACATATTTGATCCTAAAGAAGCAATGCAAGAATATTTACAAACATCTATTGGCGTAGGTGTAAATAAATATTATGATAAAGCATATGAAGGAAAAGAAGGAAAAGATTATATAGATGCATTTATCACTGCTAGTGATATTGGATTTAGTACATTAAAAGAAACTGCATTTACTAAAGAAGGTGGAGAAAGTTTCTTTCTTGGAGGTTTGTCTGGAGGACTGATGCAAGCAAAAGGTAAATATCAAGAACAAAAATATAAAAAAGCAAACACTAATTCTTTCTTAGCTGATTTAAATGTTCCAGAAAGTACATTTGCAAATGCTTTTGCTGATAGAACAAACTCTTTACAAAGAGGTATAACATTACAGAATGAATCAGATCCTCTTGTAGAAAACTCTGATAAACTTGGATTCTTAGATAATAAAGCTGATCAAATTCATAACTACATCTCTACTAGAGTTAAATATGGTAGGGCTGATATGGTGTATGATGAGATCACTGCTCGTAGATTACAATCATCATCTGATGAAAGTTATAAGAAGTTTCAGGCAAGTGGTGGTGCACCAATGGATTTATCTCGTCAAGATTATGCAAAGAAGTTAAATGAGTTTGAAGGACATACAAAAGCTGTTGCTTCTATGTATGAGTCCACAAAACTTCGTTATCAAGGACAAACAAATCCTGATGGATCAAGAAAATACACTGATGAGGTAATTGATAAAATGGTTTATGCATCATATAAGATTAATGATTATGATAATAGACTTATAGAAATAAGTAATAATGTTTCTAAACATGGAGTAGATACACTAGGGATTAACGAATCCTTGAAACAATCTGCTGCTTGGCAAGAAGGTAAACCAGAAGATTTTGTACGTGAAGAAGGAGTGGTGTCAAACATCACTGGAGCTGTAGCAGGTATAAATGCTTTAGACATTGATGAAACTAGTAAACAAGAGTTGAAAGATGACTTCTCTGATTACCTGGATATTTCCTTACGTAGAAAAACATTCTTGGAAGAACTAAATAAGATTGTTAAAACTCCTGAGAAATATAAAGCTGTAGAAGCAGAAACATTAAAACAACCTACAGAAGAAGATGGAATACCAACAACTGTCAAAGTTAAAACTAAAGATGGTGAAGAAGATTTAGAAATAGGTACAGAATACTATCTTGGAAAAACAACACACAAATCAAAAGAAGGTAAAGATGTAATATACTTTCCTAGACTTACTATTCTTGGAGAAAATGAAAATGGAACTATTAAGATTAGAGATGCTAATGGTAATGAAAGAGATATATCTAAGGATGAACTGTCAACATATAAATTAGGAAAAGTATCTGATACAAATAAGAATAAAAAGGCAAAGTTCTATATGAACAATGCTAACACCATATTTGAATTTAACTTTGGAAAAGGAAAAAAAGCTACAGGAAGATTAGAATATAGTCCTAAAGAAGGAATTTTAAATTTTATTTATAAAGACGATAAAGGAAAAATAAAAACTTTAGAAGTTAGTGGAGATCAGTTTGTTGCTAAAAAAGGTTTTGCAAATCCAATGATTAAAAATGTTGGAACATTGACTGCTGTGCAACAACAATCTCTTGAAGAATATTCAGTAGAAAAAGATGAAAGAGCTGATAAAAAGAGAGAAACTAGACTTGCTATATTAGAAGAATTATTTGAAGAAACTTCTGCAAGTGTAGAGAAAAGTAAAGCTTTATTACAACAAAAATATACAGAGTTTGAAAAGATTTCTAATGAATTACAAGCATTAGAAAATAAAATAAAAGCTGGAGAACTTACAGGTAGAAATAACTTTAAGTCTACCACAATGAAAGCTATTAAAGCTGCTAATAGACTTTCTAGAATGCAAGAACAATTGCGTTTAGAAATACAAGGGCTAGAAGCAGATTTAGAATCTCTGGAACTTAATCAGGAATATATCACTGATATGGCTCAAAATATCGATGTACTTCCTACAGATAGTAAGGAGTTCTTAGAAGAGCTTAATGATCAAGTGTTAGACTTAGAAATCCTACATCAAGAAATAGGAAAACAAATAAATAGTCTTTCTGGTATTTTAGATAATACAGAGAAAGCATTAGAAACTGCTGTAAGTTTTGTAAGAGAACTTATAGAGAAGTTTGAAAAACGTTATCCTAAAGCTCCTACAGCTATTGTTGGACAAGCTTGGGTAGACTTTATACAAGCTAATCCAAACTTCTTAAAGATTAACACTTCATTTAAACAAGACTTAGCCACTGTAGAAGATATTATTTCTCAAGTGGATGATCTTGATGTAGTTCCTAATGAACGTACAGTAAATGAATTGCGTACACAATTAGATGAATTAACTGCTCAACTTAAAGAAGCTGAGAAAGAATTAAAAGGTAAAGATGCAATACTACAAAAGTTTGCAGCAGTGGCAGAAAAGTATAGAGCACAAAAAGCTGAAGAGGAAGTATTAAAGAAAGATACAGCATTACTCAATGCAGTTATTGGTACATTGGATAATAGCATGCAAAATGTTACTTCTGATAAAGTGTTTGAGCCAGCTAGAAAAGATGACATGACTGTTGTAAAATCATCTAAAGCTCCATCATCAAATCAAAATGATGAACCTTTAGCAGATCATCATGTACGTTCTAATTTATTTGGTGCTAATCTAAACTCATTTCCTAACAGAGATAATATTAGAGGTGTATTAGTACACCAAGGTAATGAGGCAAAGTTAGGACTAAAAGGTCTTACACAACATTTAAAAGATAAGGGTGATCTTACAATAGCTGTTGATCCTGCACAAACTATTGTTTTAGTAATGGTTGAACAGGATGGTGATGAAATGCATCTTGTTGATTCAAGAGGTAAAAGAATTTTTGAAGAAGACTCTTTAGGAGAATTAACTCAAGACACAATTGATGCAGAGAATGAAACTCCAGGTAGAAGATCTCTTACTCCATCGATAGATCCTCTTGATTATGCCATCTACCAAGTGATGCCTAAAACACTTACTTGGAAGAAAGGTGGAAGTATGTTTAGAGCTACCACTGATAAAGAAGTTGTAAAAGATCTTACTAGACAATATGAAGAATGGAGAACTAAGGAATTAGCAAATGAAACACCAGTGCCTTATGAAATCACTGCATCTTTTGGTATTCCTCAAAATGTTAAAACAGTAGATGATAAAGGTGTGGAAGTAGATGATCTTACTGCTCGTACATCTGTAAAAGATGCTGGATTAATCACTGAAGAAGAATTAACAGGAAGAAATATTATCACTATCCCTACTACAGAAAATACTATTAGCAATGGTTCAACTACATTTAACGATGCTTCTGGTAGAACATTCTTATATACAGAGAACGGTATTGTTAAACTAGAGAACAGAAAGTTAAATAAGAGTGAAGCCACTGTTATACAGCAGGCTATAGAAAGACTTGCTAATATTATACATGATAATAGAGAAGTTACTGATGAAGGAAAATACCTTACAAATTGGTTAAAATCTGTTATATACTGGGGAACTCCAGGAGCTGTGGTTAACGGTAAGTTTGTAAAGAAAGATGCTGGATACAATAGTGTTTGGTTTGAAAACACTGGAGATGGATTACAATTATTCATGTCTGGACTAGGAGCTAGCTATCCTTTCACTCCCTCATCTATGAGAGATAACAAAGATGCTATTCTGACGTTATTACAGAACATGTACAATAACACTAATGCTACATTAATAAAAGGTGGTAAAAACCTTAACTGGAATGCACCATACGAACAAATAACTTCTATATCTAAAGATGGTAAAATAGAAACAAAAAAGTGGGATAACTACCAATCATTCTTATTATCTGGAGAAGGAAGAACCTCAGAAGAGATTCCTCTTACAACAACAATGAAGCCTATTAAGAGTGGAGAAACTAATAGGGAAGGAATCTATTTCACTATAGATCATGATGAGGACACCTTTGTTATGCCAAAGATAAGCAAGGCTCCAAAGAAAGGAGTTGTTATTATTGGTGGACCAAAAGAAATCAAAGAAGGAAAGAAAGTAGTAGCTCCATCTAGAAAATTTGTATTTGATTCTGAGACAGAAAACAGTATTCCTGTTTTAGATAAAGAAGGAAAGGTGGTAGGAAATATTAAATTTTTACTAACACCAAGAGGAACAGCTGCAAATGTATTAGAAGGAGCGTTTGCAGAAGATAATGAAGAAATTATTGAGAAACTAATGGCTAGTTATAATGTTGATAGGAAAAAAACATTAAGTAGCATAAGTGGAAAAATAGCAAGTTTAACAAAACCAGAATTTGAAAAGTTAGACAAAGGAGCAGTGATATCACCTGATATGACATTTACTGTAGATGATGAAGAGGAAGATGAATCAGAAGAGTCAGAAATTGCATCTCCAGATATGACTTATTCTGTAGATGATGAAGAGTATGAAGAAGGAACTCTTGAAGATCTTGGTGGAATAATTGCAGATTCTACTATAAGTCCAGAGTTACAAGCTAAAATTGATGCTGCTACAAATGATCAATCTAGTGAACAAGAAGCTAGAATAAAATTAGACCTTCTTGATAAAAATATAACTCCTGAAAATTGGGGAGATGTTGAGAAATGGTTAGCTAAATACTTCCCATTACTACCTGTGTATAGAGTGAAGAATGCTATTAGAAACTCTAATGGTAAAGAGTTATGGGGAATGTTAAAAGATGGAGCAATCTATCTATCTAAAGAAACAGAAGTAGGTACAGTGTATCATGAAGTGTTTGAAGCTGTATGGAAAATGTTCTCTTCTCCAGAAGAACAAGCTAGTGTAGTTAAAGAATTTAAAGATAGGAAAGGAACTTTTGTAGATAGACCTACAGGAAAAACTATAAACTATGGTGATGCTTCTGCACATGAAGTTAAAGAACAATTAGCTGAAGAGTTTAGAGATTATATTCTTTATAAGAAAATGCCAGCTAAACAAGAAGGTAAGAAGAACATTATACTTAGACTATTTGCTGATCTAGTAAATGCAATTAAAACTTTCTTTACTGGACCATCTGCAAAAAGTAATACAGAAACCTTGTTTGAAAAAATAGGAACTGGATATTATAAACAATATTCTCCTTACACTTCCAAGTTAGCCTTTGCTAATAAAGGAATTATGGATATTGAAAATGCTACTGCTTCTGCTGAAGATGAGGCTCGTATTAAACTTCCAAGTCAAACAGTGCATGATGTAATGCATCAGATGACTTATGAAACAATACGTAGTGTGTTTTCAAAAAAGAGTAGTCTTTTTAATGTAGAAAACATTAACGGAAAACAACTATATGATAGGTTAAAGGCAAATCTTGATACCACCATTCTTGCAAATATTGGAGTAGCTCAAAAAGATAAGACTAGTACCAAAGAACAAGTTACAGCTAATATTATAAAATATAAGTCTTTATATGAGAATGTAAACAATAATTGGGAAGCTTTGAAAGAAAAGCATACAGAATATCTTAAAAAGTTCTCTATAGAATTTGATGAGAATGATGCAATTGTTCTTAATGATGAAAATAATAATGGTAAGGACACTGTAGCTCAAGAAGCTATTAAGATAGATGCTTTTAGAAAAGCCTCTCCAGCTATTAAGATATTACTAGCATCTCTTCCAAGAAAGACAGTGGATAATAATAACACACTTTCTTCTATTGGTGGTGTACAACTTGTTCCTGCTAGTGAGGCATTTATTAAAATAATGAATGTTGCATACACTGCTCAAAACATTGATGTAATGGTTGAGAGAATTAGACAACTAGCTTTAGCTAATTCTGATTATGCATTGTTGTACAAACGTTTAACTCAACTTAAAGATGTTAATGTTAAATTTAACTATTCTGAAATAGAAGAAAAACATGAACTTGATCTTCTGAGTGCATTATGGAGGACCTTTAAAAAGCAAAGTCCTGATGTAAAGAATGTTTATATATTTGAAGATGGATCTGCTCAAGTTGGAGATTCTAATTTAGCTAATGCAGCAAGACAGATTAAAGATGAATTTAAGAATGCATTGATAGAAGTTGTTCAAGATACAAATCCTTATTTTGAATATTCAAAAGAGGAGAAAGCTTACATAGGAAAACCAGCATCTATAAAAATAATTGAACTTCCTACTATTGCTCAAAAAATTGAATTCTTGAAAACATTAGGAATTCAGTTTAAAGAGAGAGATATTAAAAAGTTACAAGGAGATGAACGTACAACGTTCAACGATGCTGTTGCTGGTATTAGAAAGAGTATCTCTCAGGCTGCAAAAATAACCACCATCTCTGGTAAAACATTAGAGATAGAAAACCGTTTATTGTCTCTATCTTTAGTTAGAGCTAAGATAGAAAATCCTGAATTCTCTAGCACATTCTTTAATGTTAAAGGAGAAAGAACTCAAGCATTCATAGGAACTAATCCTGCTAGTGATCTTTTTGATGCAATATCCCAAGTTAAAAATAAAGCAGAGTTAGCAAATACACCATTTGCTTATTTACTTACAGATTCTTTTTCTAAGTATTCTGTACTTTTAGATAGAATGTTTAATGCAAAATCTGTATTAGGAGATAGAATAAAAGAAGCAGCTGGATTTATGAAACCTGGTTGGGTAGATGGTACAGTGAACAAAGAAACAGGAAAAGACACATCTTCTTCTAAACTTAAATACAACGAAAGACTTATACAAGAACTCAATCTAAACCTAGAAGGGTATTATAACAATCTTGTACCTGGAGATGCTTCAATGGAATGGATGATGTACATGGGTAATGAAATCACTGTTGACCAACTTCTATTAAATGATGATCGTATTCATGAAGTATTTGAAGGATATTTCAAATCTGAACTAGAACTTTCTAGAGAGAAGAGAGATATTCCAGAAAAGGTAAAAGATCAAGGAAAGAAGAATACGGATCTTCGTTTCTTTAAAGATATATTAGGAGACACTTTACATAATAAACTTATTAGAGCAAAAGGAACTCCTCAAAAAGTGTATGATGACAACAAAACAGCAATTGATTCAGCTGTTAGTAAATTCATCAACGATGATGTAACTGCATTTAAACAAACATTAAAAGAATATAATATATTACAACCTGTTGAAGGTGGTTGGATTTTAAACAATATAAAGGCTACAGAAGATAAAGTGATGGACAATGCTACCGTCACTAAGTATATTAAAATGATGAATACGAACTTCATGATTAATAATATAGAGCTTCATAAACTATTATATGCTGATCCTTATCAATATGCTGATGAGTTAAAACGTATTAAGAACTTTAACTCTCCTCGTCAAGCAATTGTACATGGTAGTACAGGTTGGAATTCTACTGCAAATAGAGTGTACAATGAAGGTTTTAATGAAAAAGATGCTGGATATATTAACTTTAATAAAGATTCATTTGATACAGTTACATTAGAAGATGTAATGACTATACATGATCTTCCAGGGTATGATGAAAAGCCTTATGAAGAAGGAGATGGTGGAGGTATGATAATACAGTCTGCTCATAAAAACTTTAAACTTCGTTCTGGAGATTGGAATCAAGATCAAGAAGCTCAATATAAGTATGATATGGCTTGGGAAGCTCTTGAGAAATCTGGAGCAAGTGTTGAAGAACTAGCTAAGTTTGACAAGAAAAATCCTGAGATTAAAAGTACTTACACTCCTAGTAAACCAATTGTAGCAGGTAGTAAATTAAATGATGCTGGACGAAATTATGCAATGTTGGATAAGTATTCTCTTTATCCTTTGTCATATAGAATCCTATATAAACTTGCAAATAAAGATGAGAATGGTAGGGCAATTCCAACTAATGCAATGAGGCTTTATAATAAGATGCAGAAAGAAAACATCGATTATGCAATCTTTGCTACTGGCAGAAAGGTGGGAGCTGAAGCACAACATTCTGTTTATGATAAAGAAACTGGTGCTTTTAATGACACTCCTTTTGAGGGAAAGGTAACTATACCTTTTTCAATAATGAGTATTCAATCAGAAGTTCCTTCTAAAGATGCTGCATTTTTAACAAGAGGTTCTCAGATTACAAAACTTGCAACATTAGATTTTATGAATGCTGGTGTTCCAATAGATTTTTTAAAGGATGATGAGAAGCTTACATATAATGATAAATATGCAAAATGGATAGGACTGACAGAAGAACAAAAGAAAGAAGAGTCTTCTCTATATAAAGAAATCTCTAATAATAATGATCTATTAAAAGCTCTAACTCAAGAAGGTTTTAACAATCTTTTGGAAGATATGGGTATTACATTTACTACTAATAGTAAAGGTGAGAAAACTTTTAGGATAACTAACTTTGAAAAATCTGCTACATTATTAAGAGAAGAGGTTTTAAAAAGAGAGACTAATGACAATATAGAAGATTCATTAGCTGGATTTCTTAAAGGGGAAGTGGTGATTGAAGCTACTCCTGCGTACAGACAAATTAGGGATATATTATATTCAGTGGCAGACAGTAGGGTTATTCGTCCTAAAATGCCTGGTGGACTTAAAGTTCAAATTTCTTCTAGTTTCTTAGAAGATAATAAGATGGCTCCCATAACAACTGAGAGTGGAAAGAAAGCATTTAAGTCTGACGTTCTTGGTTTTTATATAGATGACAATGGTAAAAGAGTTTGTGAACTAATGCTAGGTAGATGGTTCAAAAGTGACATGACTGATGAAGCTCTTCTTAAGTATTTAAATACTACAGACGAAGGACAAAAGATGTTATCTGGAATAGCTTTCCGTACTCCTACGCAGAAACAAAATTCTATTGATGTATTTAAAATTGCAAAATTCCTTCCTAAAGAATTTGGTGACTCTGTTGTTATCCCTTCTGCTTTAGTTAAAAAGGCTGGATCGGATTTTGATATTGATAAATTATCTATATATCTAAAGAATATATTTAAAGATTCTACTGGCAAGCTAAGTCTTGTAGAATATAAAGGATCAAGAGAAGCCACTGTAGAATTTTATGAAAAAGAGTTTGATAAGAAATTAGAAAAGAACAAGGGAGAAAAAGAACTTGCATTATTGAATGCAATTAAAGATGTAGATACAATTGATACTATTATCAACACTGAAGATGAATCAGTTGAGCAAAGGTTAATGGCTAAGAATAAAAAGCTTGATGCGTTGATTGAAAGCTTTGGTGATGATTTTGATGATGCTGCTAATTTCCTAATGGAAAAAGCTGAAAAATTAAGAAAAGGTATTGCCAAATTAAACAATGCTGATGTACAGAAAGAATTCAAAGAATTTTTTGTAAAAGAAAAATATAGACAATCTTTAGAGAATGCCTATATACAATCTTTACAAAATCTAATTTCTCATCCAATGAACTTTAATAGTTTGGTTAAGCCAAACTCTGCTGATCAGTTAAAAGATCTATCTGAGAAAATTACAGAAAAACTTGGTATAGAATCATTAGAATCAACTGTTACATCAAACATGCTTCATAGAGGATTTATGTCAAGACTTAGGCATGCATTTGTTACAGGTAAGTATGCAGTTGGTATTGCTGCTGTAAACCAAACAAATCATTCTTTAAATCAACGTCAACCAATCAATATTGATAGAGATAGAATTAAACTACTAAGTGAGAAAGATCAAAAGTGGATAGGCAATGCTATAATTAATTTTAGAGATAAAAATGGTGATCCTGCATACAATATGATTAATGGTGAAGCCACTCTTTCTATGGTAGAAAATGCAGATGGACAAGCTATATCAGATATTATTGCACAGTTTATTGATGGATATGTGGATATATCAAAAGGAGCTTGGATTATGGAACTAGGTGCTACACCAAATGTAGCTGGTACATTCTTATTCCTAGCTAAGGTTGGAGTTCCAGTTGATACAATAGGATATTTTATGAATCAACCTATTATTCGTGATTATCTAAAATCTATTGAAACTTCTGGGTATTCTTATTTGTTTATAGATAAGCTTGTAGATTATGCAAAGAGTGGTTATAAAACTACTAAAGAAGATGTTGCTAAAATAAACACTCTTCCTAAAGAAACAAGTCTTTGGAAATCTATTGGACAAAAAGAATTTACTCCATTACAAGCTGCTGAACAACATTTTATATTAGATGAATTCTTGAAATATGCTATGATGGCTGATCAAATGTTTAAAGTTACACAAGGAACTAACTTTGATACTTCTTCATTTAATGATGGAACTCTAGTATTTAAGAAAGAACAACAGTTACAACAAGCACTTAATACAATATTCTCTGGAGTAGATAAACTTCTTGAGAACTCACATGTAGGAGATTTAGCAGTCAAGATACATGATATTAGAGATGCATATGCTGAAGTACTTGTATCAGATCAAAAACCAATGAGACAGGTGGTACAAAAAATCTTATCTGATTATATTAATATTCCAGATAGAGATTTTGTAAAGCTTGCTCAAAAGGTTGTAACAAATGTATTTGATTGGGCTGTACAAACAAATGAAAATAATGTAAAGGGACTTCCTCTAAATACATTCATTAAAGACTATTTAGTAAACAAGAACACAAACGTTGCAAAAAAAGTTAATACATTTGTAAAAAACATTTTAAAAGATAAAACCCATCCTTTATATGATAACCAAGTTATTAAATTAATAACACCAGACTTCTCACAAAAAGAAGGAGGAGTTAATAATATTAAAATTAAAAATAAGGATAACAAGGTTTATGACCAGAATCAAATCATTTCTGCATTTGAAGAGATAAAAGAATTTGTAAAAGATACAAAGGATGCAAATCTTTATGATCAATTAGTTGCTCTTTCTGTATTACAATCAGGACTAGAAAATTCTTCAATATCATTTACATCTCTACTTCCTTATGAAGATTTTAAAAGGGTGTACAATAGTACAATAGCAGATATAGAAAATAAAGTTAATCTAACAGATTTCTTAACATTAAAAGTATTTGAGAGAAACAATTGGAATAATTCAGATGTTGTTTCTAGTCTGAAAGCAAAGTATTTGGATCCAGACGAAAAAACAGGTTACAACCCTAATATGAATTACTTGGATAAGAAAATAAAGAGTGCAATATTAGACGGTAAAATTCCTCAAGTGATGACGTTAAATCCTAGATATAACAGAGAGGCAAACGAAGACATAATTGTATATACCTGGAATAAAGATAGAGGTTCAATACTAACAGCAGAGGATAGAGCAAACAAAATCACTGTAGATCAGAAGATCAAAGAGATGAGAAGAATTGGAGATTATTCTTATATGAATAAAGGACTTTTCCAAAAGGTTTATGAAAGTGAAGGAGTTCCATTAATATCCACTTATGTAAATAAGCAAGGACAAATAGTAGAGCAATTTGTATACAAAATGATCAATGCTTGGGGTGATGGAAGCAAAGCTAATGAATTTTATAATGTAGGTAAAGCTTCTAAGATAAACAATGGTTTTGTAAAGGTGGAAGAAACATTTGATGATAAGAAGAAGAAGCTCACTTCTGGTGAAGTTGATGATTTAACAATTGTTCCTTTCTTTAAATCTATTGATAAAAAAGCAGAAAAAGTTGTACCTTTGGCAGAAGCTGAAATAATTATGCCTACAATAGATAGTTCTAAAAAGATTAACATATACGCAGGTACAGGGGAAAATGCTGAGTTAAGTAATTTTGCTAATAGACCAGTTTCAAATGCACTTGGAGTTGATTTTAAAAATGTAGAAGCAGCTTTTCAATATGCTAAAATAAATTGGTCAACTGGAGATAATTCAGATATTGCAATGAAGCTTCAAACAGCTAGTGGAGCTGAAGCAAAAGCATTAGGTAAAAAGATTACAGGATTGAACACTAAAGCTTGGGATGAAAATTCTAGTACAATAATGAAATCTATTATTAAAGATTCATTTATAGAAAATCCATCAGCTCTTAAAACACTATTAGCTACAGGAAATGCTGAACTTACACATACACAAGATAACACTAAATGGGGTAAAGAGTTTCCTAAACTATTAATGGAAGTAAGAAATGAACTAAGACCTACACAAGCTGTAAGTGGTTTTCAAGGTTATAAAGGTGAATTTGTAAATACAGGTAAGGGAACTCCTCAAGGTGATGGTAAGGATAAAGCAATGAGACAATTTGCTGATGGATTTATTGGTGAACTTTCTGATTTATCAGAACTTCCTAAAAACTCTCCATATGATTTACGTAACACAATTACTAAAACATCTACAGGCACTTCCTTTAAAGTTATAGGTACTAAGAATTCTAAGTATTCTCAAGACTACTATAATGAAGGATCAACTGTATCTAGTGGTAAATTAGTTACTACTGATGATATGGCTAAGGTTGTGATGTTAGCTAGAAATAAAGAGTTTTCTGGTAAACCTCTTTCAAACACTACTAAAGAGTCTATATCAAATGCTAATGAAGATGGTGCAGAATTTGTTGTAGGAGATATGCCAGGAGTAGATAGTCAATTTATAGATTATTTACAGGAGATAGGTGCTAAGTTTACTATCTATCATACAGGATCTACACCTAGAATTCAAATAACTTCTAAATCTACACAAGCTGTAAATCAAGATGTTAAAAGTCAAGTAGCAGCATTAGAAGCTAAGAAGAAATCAAAAGGACTTAGTCCATCAGAGATGGCTACTCTTGCAAAATTACAAACAGAATTAGGTAAACAAATAAAATCAAATTGTTAATATGTCGTGTCCTAATATAAACTTAGAATCTTGGAAAACATTAGAAGCATCTGTTGGAACAGATAGAGCCTATTATCTATGGGATAGATATGATGGAGAAGTTCCTTCAGAAGAATATGCACAGCTAGAGGGAACAGAAGGTTCTAAAGCTTCTTCAGAAACTATAGCAAAGCTTAAAGAAGCTGCTAAGAAAATGGGAGTTGATATTCAAGAATTAGCTGCTTATGCAAAAGCCACAGGACTTGATTCTAAGGGTATTAATGCTGTAGCTGATCTTGCTAAAGGAGTAATTGCTATAGCTACAGGAAGAGAAGATGTAGCTCTTACAGAGGAACTTGTGCATTTAGGTTTTGGTATGTTAGAACAAACCAATCCTAAAATGGTTACAGAAATGATAAGTAAGATTGATAGGTTCCAGATATACAAGAAAACATTAGAGGAATACAAAGATAATAAGAACTATCAATTGTCAAATGGTAAACCAGATATACGTAAGATAAAGATAGAGGCTGTAGGTAAACTACTAGCTGAAGTGATTGTATATGAGAATGAAGGATCTACAGAATTCCCTGAACTTAGACTAGAAGAAAATCAATCCTTCCTTAGAAGAATGTGGAACACAATGATGGACTTCTTTAGTGGTATATATGGAAGATCTAATATAAATATATTTGAAGAAGCTGGAGCTAAGATAATGTTAGGAGAAGCTGGTACAGTAGATGATATTAAAAGTGGAGAGATATATTACCAACTATCACCAGAACAGTCTGATTTTAATGCAAAGAGAGAAGAAACAGACAATCTTGTAAAAAAAGTATACAATGATGAAAAACCAGATGCTATATTATTAGATTCCGAAGAAGCTAATAACTGGTATGAGATTCAACAACCAGATGGAACATATGCTAGAATTTTAAATAGGGTTACTGATAGAGTTAAAGCATGGTATAAGAAAAGATTTCCAGGTAAGCTTTTCTCTAAGGAAGAGGAAGCATTTAATAATCTAAAAAGAGATTATGGAATAGCAGGACATGCTGACCTTGAAGAAATTCATAGTAGGTATTACAATCCAGATGGAACAAGAAGAGAGAACCCATTACCTAGACCTAAGAAATTTAAACTAGAATCTCAAGCAATGTATGATAAACTTGAGACATATTATGTAGATCTTATAGAAAGTCTCAAAGGTCCTAATGGAGAAAACCCTGCTGTATATTCAGAAGTAGTTATATATGATAAGAAAGAGAAAGAAGCTGGAACACTAGATTTTTTAGCTATAGACCATACAGGGAAGGCTCATATTTTTGACTGGAAATTTATGCATATAAAAGGAGATGATGTTGCTTGGTTTAAACAAGGAGCGTTTAACATCCAATTAGGTACATATAAAAGAATCCTAAAAGAAAACTATGGTATAAAAGAATTTGGAATGATAAGAGCTATTCCTATTTCTATGGAGTTTTCTAAAGAGAATCCTAAAGTTGAAAATTCTAAACTTATTCTTAGTGGAATTGCAATAGGCTCTGTAGACAAATCTAAATTAGATCCTATTGATGAACTATATCTTATCCCTGTATCAGAACAAACTGAATCTACAGGAGAAAAAGCTTTGGATGAAGTTATATCAAATCTAAATGCTCTATTGGCTCAAGTGGAAAAACAAGAAGCTACAGATGAAACTGATAGAGAATTCAAGTTTGCTCGTATGAATGAGATAAGAAAAGCTGTTCGTATCATACAAGGAACTCATAACTTAATGCCTCTACTTGATGTAATTGAAACTACAAGAAAGAGTGGAGAAGCTACATTAAATGATTATAATGCCATCTATAAAGATAGACCTGCTACATCTGAAGATTCTACTAATAAAGAACTGTCTTTATTTTCAGAAGAAATGCAAAACTATTTAGATAGTGCTAAGATTTTTGGAACTATGTCAGATAAAATAGGAGATCTGATATACGATGAGTCTATGATAAAAGACGCTAAGACAGAAGCTCAAAAAGAATATTTGGCTAATGCAAAAGAAATAAGAGAAAATTTAAGAGAGGAATCAGAAAAAATTAGAAAAACTGCAACATCTCTTACAACAGCTAAACTTGAATTTGCAGATAAACATATTGGACAAAGGAATCTTGTAACAGGACTTACTAGAGCTGAAGCTGTAGTTAAAGGTATTGCTTCAATATTTAGAGGAGTAAGTGAACTACCTATGGCATCTCTTGAACTATTAACTAAACTTACTAGAAATGCTCAAGGAAAAGCATCTAAAGAATCATTAGCATCAGTTGATAAACTAATGAACATTAGGAAAAAGTTGATGGAAAGAGGAGGAGATATTAGAAGTATAGTTCGAAAAATATATCAAAAGGATGCACAAGGTGGAATTATTAATAAAATAATCTATCAATACCAGAAAGAGTTTAATGAAACTGTTGATAAAAAAGCAGAAGAGGGTGGAGATATGGACTGGTTAAAACAGAATATTGATGTAGAGGGATATAAAAAAGAAGCTGATGAACTTATCAAATCACAAATAGATAGAATAAACAAGCTTCAGTATCCTGGATCTCAACAAGAAGTGGAGAATAGAATAAATAGAGAAATACAATTAGTAAAAGATAAATATGATCTTGATAGTGAAACATTTAATGGATGGAACAACTATGTAATTAAAAGACATCCTCTTGAAAAATGGCAATCAGCTGAGTATCTTGATGTAAAAAAAGATGCTGACTTGTTTGAGTTGTACACTCTTATTAATGAAATCAACTCTGAAGCCAAAGATAGTGGATATATAAGTGGTATGGTTTCTAAAACATTTTTACCATTCATTAGAAAAAGTTTTGCGGAAGAATTGGTTTGGGATAACTCTCTCACTGTCATGTCTAACTTTGCTAATAAGATTGGGGATAGTTTAAAACTGCAACCTGGTGAAGTGGGATATGGAAATATTAACCAGATTACTGGAGAACTAGAAAATAGTATTCCTAAATACTACACACATGATTTTACATATAAAGACGGTGTGAATGATTACTCTGATGTAAGTGAGGATATATTTAAGAATATGATTTTGTATGTTCAGCATGTGAACAAATATAAATATCTATCTGAAGTAGAAGGACAGCTTAAACTTGTAAAAAGTATTGAGGAATTTAAAGGACATTTGGCTACAGATAAATCTGGAGATGTAATTAAAGAAGATGGTGATGTAGTTGAAAACCCTGGTAATGCACAGAATTTAAAAATATATGATGACTTTTTACGTACCTTATTATATGGTCAGAAATATGTACTATCAGATGCAGATACACCATTGCATATAGATAAAGTTTTAAAAGGAGTTAAGAAAGGAATTAATAAAATAGCTGGTAGAGAAGTTTTGAAAATTGATGAGGAAGCTTCTCCTACATCTTTAATTAAAACAATAGATGCTGCAAATAGAGGATTCAGACTCAAAGCTTTAGGATTCAATATTGTATCTGGAGCTGTGAATATGTTTGGAGGTAATATCCAGGTAGCTACGCAAGCTGGAAACTACTTTAAAGCAAGAGAGTTTCTTAAAAATGAAAAGAAGTTATTATCTCAAAACTTTGAAAGTGATGAAGATAAGAAAATGTTTGCTGAATTGATGAATACTTTTATGCCATTAAAAGAAGATCCTGCTACTGAAGAATATAAAAAAGCAGGTATGTCTAAATTCACTAATGCAAATCTTGGTGATATGTTAATGGTTTTTTTCAGAGAGCCAGAAATATTAATGGAGAAATCTATATTCTTAACATTGTTACAAAATTCAATGGTAGAAAATGGTAAGATTGTTAATATAAGAGAGTTTGTTAAAAGTAAATATAAAGATAGATATTCTTCTGGTTCTAATTATTCAGAAATTAAAAAGAAAATTAATGATGAAGTTGAGGAATTAAAAAGAACAAGATCTATAGATGCTATTAAGAAATTAGAAAATGACAAACTAGTTATCCCTGGACTTGATCTTACTAATCAAACAGAAATTCAACGTTTAACAAACCTATCTAGAATGATTGCACGAAATGCAACAGGTGGTATGTCAGATGGAGATAAGAATAGAATGGCTCTTTCTGTATGGACAAATAGTATGATGGTTTTTAAAGGATGGATTCCTAAATTGATGGATACACGTTTCTCTGAATTTAGAAAAGTGAGCGATGACTTTTCTGTAACAATAGATAATGAAGGTGTTTCTCAAGGACAAAAATATGATGTTGGTAGAATTAGACTTCTTGGAGGAGTTTTAATGGACTCTTTTAATGCAGGAGCTTTAAATCTATTTAATATTGTATCTGTAAACGAAAAAGGAATTGCTCAACTAGATAAAATGTATGAGGAATATGCTAAGAAATATGAGGATAGTACAGGTAAGACATTAAACATGACTCCTGAAGACTTTAAAGACATGATTATCAACAACTTACGTAATCAGATAAAGGAGCTTTGTATATTAGGAGCAATGCTTGGTTCATTATTAGCTATGGGCTTTATAGCTCCTGGAGATGACAAGGATAAGGCTGCTAAAAATGCACATAGATATGCAACAAAAGTTATTGATAAATTTGTAAGTGAGCTTTCTTTCTTTTATAATCCTTTAGAACTTCAAAAACTATTAGGTGGTGGAATGTTTCCAGCCATGGGTCTTGTGTCAGATGCTTTAAAGTTTACAAAAAACTTCATGTTAGAAATAACAGGACAGGATTTTGATGCAGATACAACATCAGAACAAGTTAAAAAGAAAGCTCAACCAATAAAATACTTAATGAAGATGGCTCCTGTTACTAGTCAAGTTGTAACATGGTTATCTATAGTAAGTTCTGATTTTGCTAAAGATTATGATGTAACTATACAGGCTGATAGTGGAATAAGATAATTACATCTATTGCTATATTATATCTAATATTTTTACATAACACCTTGAATATCACTTAAAAATACATAAATTTGCCCTATGCGTACTGCTGAAATTTGCCCTACTTGTGCCACATACACCAATGCTGTATGTGTGATTTATGATGGAGACTATCTTACTAATACAGATGTTACCCCATTAGACCCATTAGATGTTGTAATCACTAAGATTAATGACAATCTAGTGCCTGTATTTGGAACAGTTGCCCCTACAGCTAGTGCTGTTTATATAGGACAATTGTACGTTAATACAGCTGCCCCAGCATTATATTATGCTAAATCTGTAGGCTCTAGTGCTGCTGATTGGGTTCTTCTTGCTAATGATTAATTCTAATTTACCATTATGGATATCTCTTGTGCTGCCATACCTTGTCCAGTTGTACTTAATGCTACCTGCGTATTCTACGAAGGAGAAACTTTAGTATATACAGGAATTAATTCTGGGGACAATCTCCAAACTGCATTACAAAAAATTGATGCTAAGTTTGAGGATGCTGGACTGGGATATGTATTTGTTAATGGAATCATACAAACTGCTCCAGGTGTTCCTGTAGGACTTGGTGGTTCTTTAATTAATGACACCACTATTGGAGGTAATTATACATTAACTTTTGCAGGCAATTTACAAGCTACAAGACTTATAACAACAGGAGGAACTTCCTCTCAGTTTGTTAAAGGAGATGGTTCTCTTGATGGCACTCCTTATCAACCCACTGGTAACTATCTTACAGCTCTTACAGGAGATGGAACAGCTAATGGTCCAGGATCTGCTGCTTTTACATTAGCTACAGTGAATGCCACTATTGGTACATTTGGAACTTCTACAATGGTTCCTAGAATAACAGTGAATGGTAAAGGGCTTGTTACAAATGTTGTTGACACTCTCATCACTATACCATCTGCATCTCTCATATTTGTAGGTGATGTAACTGGCACAGGAATGACAGGTGCTCCTGTAACCCTCACACTTAATCCAGTAAATGTTGATGTTTACGGACCTAATACATTTTTAAAATTTGCTGTTAATGGGAAAGGGTTAGTAACTTCTGCCACTCTTGTTACAGCTTTTGATATTATGGGTGCTCTAGGCTACACCCCTGTTCCAAACTCTCGTACACTAACTATAAATGGAGTAACACGTGACCTTTCTGCTAATAGAACTTGGTCTGTTGGTACTGTTACAAGTGTTGGTGTAACTGCTGGAACTGGTATTGCTGCCACTATAATAAATCCTACCAACACTCCTAGTATAACTATTACAAACACAGCCCCAGATAGACTAGTTGTTCTTAATGGTGGAGCAAATATAAGTGTTACAGGAACCTATCCTAGTTTTACCATTGCTTCAACTGCTGGTAATGGTACAGTGAATTCTGTTGGACTTAGTATGCCATCAGCTTTTAGTGTATCTAATAGTCCAATTACAACAAATGGAACTATTGCAGTGACAGGAGCAGGAACAAGTTTGGAATATGTTCGTGGTGATGGTTCATTAGCTATCTTCCCTAGTCTTGCAGGCTATGTTACTAATGTAACAGCTACCTCTCCTATATTATCTTCTGGAGGAACCACTCCTGATATATCAATACCAGCAGCAACCACTTCTATTAGTGGATATTTAACTTCTACAGATTGGAATACATTTGATGGTAAACAATCACAATTGAATGGAACAGGGTTTGTTAAAGCTTCTGGAACAACTATATCCTACGACAACTCAACTTATTTAACTAATATATCTGGAATTGCTGCTGGAGGTGAACTTTCTGGATTCTATCCTAACCCCACTCTTGTTAACTCTGCTGTAATAGGCAAAGTGTTAACAGGACTTAGTGTTTCTGGTGGAAGTATTACAGCTACAGATGATATCCTTGCAGCATTTGGTAAGGTTCAAAATCAAATCAATGCACTTGTTGGAGGACTAATTTATCAAGGTACTTGGGATGCAAGTACAAATACACCAACTCTTACATCAGGAGTGGGAACTAATGGAGATTTTTATATTGTAAGTGTAGCAGGAACCACAAATCTTGATGGTAATGCAAACTGGCATGTTGGGGATTGGGCAGTGTTCCACACTCCAACTTGGGAAATAGTAGATAATACAGATTCTGTTACATCAGTAAATGGATTTATAGGAGCTGTTGTTTTAAGTACAACTGATATAGCAGAAGGTACTAATTTATATTACACTGACACTAGGGCTAGAAATGCAATTAGTGGAGGAACAGGAATTAGTTATGCTCCATCAACAGGAATCATTACTAACTCAGCTCCAGATCAAACAGTATCTTTAAGTAATGGAACTGCTATATCTATCACAGGATCCTATCCTAGCTTCACCATAAACAACACTGCACCTGATCAAACTGTATCATTAACTGATGGTACAGGAATTTCTGTATCTGGAACCTATCCAAACTTTACAATAACTAACACTGCTCCATCTAGTGGTGGAACTGTAACAGGTACAGGAACCACAAACACACTACCTAAGTTTACAAGTGCAAGCTCAATAGGAGATAGTAATGTAAAAGATAATGGAAATGTAGTTACAGTAAATGCAACAGCAGGAAGTTTTGGAGCACTACAAGTGGGTAACTACAATGGATCTATATTAATGAATACCACTAGTTCAAGTGGTGGATTGATATTCCAAAATACATCTTCTGGTAACAAGCTATGGGATTTTTCTTCTTTTGGTAATGATATTAATTTTAATGAATCACTTGTAGGATATCCTGTAATGACTTTACAAGCAGGTGGTAATGTAGGGATTAAACAAGTAAATCCAGCTTATCGACTAGATATTGATGGAACTTTTCGTACTACAGGAGTGGCAACATTTGGTTCTACATTATCAAATGGAACTTACACATATACACTTCCAGGTGCTACTGGCACACTTGCTTTAACAAGTGACATCCCTTCAGTTATTGGTTATGTTCCTTACACAGGAGCAACAACTAATCTTAACCTAGGATCATTTAACTTAATTTCAACTGATGTTACAGCTAATGGTAATCTAACTTTATATGGTAATATTACAGCTACAAAAACTGTTTCAAGCGGTAGTCCATATAGTTTTGTTGTAACACAGAATAATACAAATGCCACTGATACAGGTGATGGTGCATTATATGTTAATCACGTATTATCAGGAACAGGTACAGGAACAGAATTAGTAACTAGATCATTTATATTTAGTAGTGATAACCAAAGAACAGGTGGAAGTGTATTAAGTAATAGCAGGGTGTTATATCTTGTTTCTTCTACACAATCAGGAACAAACACCACCAACCTTGATCAAGTTTATATAGAGGGTGGAGCAATGGTGGGTAGTGTTACCAATAACAGGGGTGTGTTAGTTAAGACTATGCAGGGTACTAACCAAGCTGCATTTGTTGCAACAGGACTTACATCTTCTAATAGAGTGCATTTGTTATTGGGTAATTATACATTACCTACAGGTGCATGGGGTATATACAGTGGGTTAACAGATCCATCATATTTACAAGGTAATTTGCTTTTAGGAAGTGCTACAGATGACACAATTAATAAATTACAAGTTACAGGAGCAGCTAAAATAACAGGACAATTAACATTAGGGTCAACAATCACTAATGGAACATATACATACACTCTTCCTTCAGCAACAGGTACAATAGCTTTGGTTGGTGGTGCAGGAGTTGGTACAGTTACATCAGTAGCTACAGCAGGAACAGTGAGTGGACTTACACTTACAGGTGGTACAATAACAACATCAGGTACTATTACATTAGGTGGTACATTATCTTTAACAGCAGCTAATGTAAATGCAGTTGGAGCTATAACAAATAGTACATCAGGAAATGCAGCTACAGCAACTGCACTTTCTTCAGGTCAATCAAACTGGTCTGGTACAGGAGTGTTAGGTAATGTTGTAGGTTTATTAGCATGGAAAAACTATAGTAATTCTCACGTTATATTTGATGCATCAAATAGTACTACTCCAAGTGGTGGTGGTTGTAGTAATACAAATTCAACAGCTGCTTGGACTGCTACATACCCTACACTAATGGGTTGGAATGGATCAACGACTTATGGTGTAAGAGTTGATTCTGCTAGAGTAGCCGATAGTGCAGGTTCTGCAACAACAGCAACTAATTTTAATAATGGTACTTCTTATTCTTCAGGTAGTTCTGTATATGCTGATACATTTGAAAGTGCTGTTAGTGCTGATTGGTTAGAACTTGTTTACTATGGTGGTTTGGGAGTAAGAATAGGAACTGGTGCAAATGGTAGTAAAGCATTATATGCTGGTTCTTTATATGATTCTGGTAATAGAGTATATTCTGCTGCAAATCCACAAGTTAATATTTCAGGTAATGCTGCTACAGCAGGAACAGCAACTAACTTATCAGGAGCAGGTGGTAGTTCTATACAAAGAACATCTTATGGTACTTCTTATGGTGCAATGTACCAAATGAGAGAAACATCAGGGTATAGTGGTAACACTGATATAAATGCAGCTCCTGCTTTAGGATTCCATTGGGGTGGTATTGTAGCTTCAAGTATTTTAATGGAGACTTCAGGTAGAATATCAATAAGAAATAATCCAGGTACTGCATATGAGAATTTTATTGCTAATATAGTTTATGCTAGTGCAAGTTCTAGAGCTCCTATATTTTATGATTCTGACGACACTTCATATTATGTTGATCCTAACGGTCTTTCTACACTTTATAGACTTCAAGTAATTGGAAATTGGAGTGGTGCTAATCCTAATGAAGGAGCTATAAACATTAGAGGTGCATATCCATCAATGACATTTAGAAGCACTACTTCTAATAATATGTGGTTGAGACATATGGATGCAGCAGGAAATATTCAACATTATTTTGCAAATGGAACTGATTCAGCTGCTTGGACTATAAAACATAGTATGTTTACAAATGGAGATTTTTATTCTTTAGGTTCTCATACTGCCGCTTCATTCATTGGACCATTAAGTGGTAATGCTACTACTGCCACTACATCAACATATTCAACATATTTAAATCCTCTATCAGGAGATGGTAATTATAAATTAGCTTATACAGCAGATGGTGCTAGAACTAATGCTGGAGAGTGGGGTAGAGCTGTAATGTACTATGTTCCTAATGGGCAAACATATGGTATTAGAGTAGATAGAGCAGATAGTGCTACAACAGCAGGTAACATTACAGCATACAGTATTAACCAAAATTTAGCAACTTCTAGTAGTCCTACATTTAGTTATGTATATGCTAGTGTATTTGCAGGAAGTGATTATGGTGCTTTATTATATGCAAATAATGGAACATCATACACTCAATGGAGATATGCTGGTAGTAAAAATGGATATGCTGGATTTTCATGTGGATATAGCAATGTAAATGGAGCAATGTATGACTCTAGTGGTAATGGTGGTGTTTATAAAGAACCTGGTTATGGAAACTGGTATTGGTATTTTAATGTAGGCAATACTTGTATGGGAATTAATGGATCTGCAACATCTTCATCTTATGGATTATATGTTACAGGAAATATATACACTACAGGAACTCTTACACAAGCATCAGATGTTCGTAAAAAAACTGATATAGTGACTATAGACAATGCTCTTGAAAAGGTGACACAAATGAGAGGAGTTTATTTTACTAAAATTGGTGAAGAAGAAAAAGGTAGACAGACAGGTGTTATTGCTCAAGAGATAAATGAGATATTACCTGAAGTGGTAATTCATGCTGCTGATGTAGATGAATACAGTGTAGCTTATGGAAATGCAATTGGTGTGTTGATTGAAGCTATTAAAGAACTCAATGTAAAACTAGATGAAGCAAATAAACAAATAGAAAATTTAAAACAATAATATGAAAACAATAGAAAATGTCTCTATATGGGATAATGGAACAGTTCAACAAGCATCTATATTAAATACTTATGCAACTAATGTAATATTAAATACATCAGCTACATTTCAATATGCATTACTTGCTGAATTAGTAGAAGGAAGTTTACC
>TARA_R110000868_G_scaffold25423_11_pt1 | contig 31928 bp, 47 predicted proteins | sample TARA_R110000868 | Tara Oceans TARA_R110000868 (sample SAMEA4397489) | marine metagenome | biome: Polar Biome; feature: [SRF] surface water layer (ENVO:00010504); material: water (ENVO:00002006), including particulate matter (ENVO:01000060) such as... | depth 5 m | reverse complement strand
AAAAGGAACTTTATGATGAATGAACATGTCCTTCATTGTGCAAACCTTGAATTAGAAAATATTTAGGAATATAAAAATGACACCTTTTTGTTTCACGAAAGACATTCTGAATAACAAAGAATACATTATGAAAACAGAAGGTGATGAGGAGGAATATGTTCCATTCGTCGTCAATCGAGTTCTGTCAAATTATCCAGATACTATTTTCTATGCACAAGAGATGAATTACAATCCGCATCTCGCTGGAAAACTGCAATACGACTATCTGTTTCATTCAATTCGAAAAGCTAAGAGACCATTCGTTCCATATCCAAAGAAAGAGAAATCTGAATATATTTCACTCATTGCCGAATGTTATAATTACTCATATAAGAAAGCAAAGGAAGCACTTGCCATTTTAACCGAAGAACAGGTGTTGGAAATCAAAAAAATTTATGAAAAGGGTGGCAGTTCAAAATGAGTGTGTTTGGCGTATATGGTGTTCCGATCCGTTTAGTTGACGAACAAAATTTCTTAAAAGTTCGTGAAACATTGACCAGGATCGGAATTGCTTCATATGACCAAAGCAAAAGTTCCAAATCACTCATTCAAACATGTCACATTCTTCATAAACGTTCTGAGTATGCAATTATTCATTTCAAAGAATTATTCAAACTTGACGGCAAAGATTCATTCAAAACAATGGTTGACGGGCAAGAAGTCATACGAGAAACTATCATAACCCCTGAAGATTTTGCAAGACGCAATACCATTGCGTTACTGTTGCAGGATTGGAAACTCGTAGAGATCATAGAACCAAATCTAATTGAAGAAAACGTTTGTTCTATGAATAAAATCAAAATAGTATCACATCGGGAAAAAAGTGAGTGGAAACTAATTTCTAAACATTCTTTAGGGCGACAAAAAAGAATATAAAGGAACATAAATGAGATTTAATATTGGAATTTTACTCTTAGTAACTTATCTGGCAACTTTGGCTGGAATTGTAATCTATATAACTTATTTGTCAAATATGGCAATGGTTCCGTAACTATACAAAGATTTTTTATATCATGATTACCGAACTTGAAGTGGTTAAGCATATGAAATATATCTCTACGCTTGCTCGAATGGCTGTGTCAGTAGAGCCTGTTAGAAAAGCACGATTTGCCTCTTGCTTAGTGCATCAAAACACTGTAGTTGCATTTGGCATTAATCAATTAAAGTCACATCCTTTCCAGTTCAAGTTCTCAAAAAACGACGACTCGATATATCTGCATAGTGAAGTTGACTGCATCAAGAATTCATTGAGATTTCTTGATGCAGATCAAATGAAGAAATCCACAATGTATATCTGTCGAGTCAAATACACATCCACAGAAAAGAAATCCATGATCTTCGGATTGGCAAAACCTTGCATTGGTTGTGCAAGAGCCATAACGAATTTTGGAATCAAGAAAGTTGTCTACACAAATAACGGAGATACAATTTCAATTTTATAATGAAAGAAATAGAAATGAAACTTTCCCAGATGTTCAAAATTCGGGGAACTTAAGCAAGAGGAATTCAAATGCTTATATACGTGGCTAGTCCTTATTCTCATTCATTACACATTGTAAGAGAACAAAGATATAAGCAAGTAATGTATTATTGCGCAGAATTGATTGAACAAGGACATGTTCCATTCAGCCCCATTGTTTATGCTCATCCAATGGCAAACAGGTACAATATTCCTACTGATGCTCAGCATTGGGAGAAGTTCAATCTAGTGTTGCTTCGAAAATCCGATGTGTTGCACATTTACCGCATGGACGGATGGGAAGAGTCCAAGGGCGTTGCATGGGAATTGAAAACGGCAAAGGAACTTGGTATTCCTGTTGTCGAAGTAGACGTAATCACCTAACGGGGAACTCAACAATGTCTAATGTGTCGCATGATTTCTATGAGATCGGAACCCGCGTCAAAATTCACGGGGCTGGTGTTCTAGAAGGTTTGGTTGTAGACTACTATGATGACAATCATTATGTTGTTGCGTTTCCAGACGGAACAGAATTTGTGTTCGCCAAGAATCTGTTGATTAAGGAATGAAATTTTACACATCAGTAAGTCGTCTCGGAGGGAACATTCTTCACCGAGGCTATGAAGATGGAAAACCATTCATACAAAAGGAAAAGTATCAACCGTATATATTCCTAGCCGATCCAAAATCTTCGAACCCAAAGTATCAAACCCTGAATGGAACTGGGGTTTCAAAACTTGAATTTGACGACATGTGGGAAATGAAAAAGTGGACAGACCAACACAAAGATGTCCACAATTTCAAATTCTACGGTTCCAAAAATCCAGTCACAACGTTCATCTATGACAACTATCCAGGGGAGATCAAATTTGATCCTTCCCTGGTTCGCGTAGGTATCATTGACATTGAATGCGATGGGCTCATCAATGGTGACGATTTCATTGACGTGGCACCTGTTGCAATCACGTCGATTGCATTGAAAATTGGGCATCGACTAATTGCCTTGGGAATGAAAGAATTTAAAGCCCCAGAGGGCGTAAAATATTTCAAGTGCCAGGATGAGGAGACGTTGCTAAAAACCTTTCTGACTATTTGGGAAGGGGCAAGGATTGATATTCTAAGCGGATGGAACATTGTCGGTTTCGATATTCCATATCTCATCAACAGAATCATTCGACTCCTTGGAATTGATGAAGCCAAACGCTTGTCCCCATGGAACCACATTCAGGCTCGGGAATTCAAAGATCGTTACAAGAAAAAGAGAACCTATGAAATCACAGGCATTTCAATTCTCGATTACATGGAACTCTACAAGAAATTCACCCTTCAGGTTCATGGACAGCTTGAATCTTATTCATTGAATTTCGTTTCGAGTTTTGAACTCAATGAGAAAAAGACAGATTATTCCGAGTACGGTAGTTTGAAAGAACTTTACGATAAAGACTTTCAGAAATTTATCGAATATAATTTGAAAGATGTTGTGCTTGTTCAGCAATTAGACGACAAACTTATGTTCTTCAATTTGGTGTATGAAATGGCATACATCGCCAAATGCAATTATACTGATGTTCTCAAGACAATTCCGGTTTGGGAAAACTTGATTCATGCATACCTGTTGGATCAAAGAACTGTAGTTCCAGTTCTCAAGATGACTGATTTGGAAATGACTATTCCAGGAGGCTTTGTCAAAGAGCCGACACCTGGATTGTATGATTGGATTATATCATTTGACGTGGCATCTCTTTATCCAACTTTGATCCAAAATTATAATCTAAGTCCAGAAACATATCGCGGAAAGATGTCAATTCCGGATGTTGATAAGCTGGTTGATGGTGAAAGCTTTGACACCAAGGGCTATTCAGTAGCGGCAACCGGATGCTACTATACGCATGAGAAAAAAGGTTTCCTTCCAGTGTTGATGAAGGAAATATTTGATCGGCGAGCAATCTATAAAAAGGAAATGATTGAGGCACAGAAAGAATACGAGAGCGCACCAAGCCATGAACTAGGACAACGTGTTGCATCATTGAAGGCAAAGCAACAGGCGTATAAAATCCTTGCCAACTCGGGATATGGTGCGCTTGCCAATCAATACTTTTCTTTCTTCTCATACGATTTGGCAATGTCCATTACTATGAGTGGACAATTGACAATCAAATGGGTTGCCGCGCGCATCAATGAATACATGAATGAACTGATGAAGACAGAGAATGTTGACTACATTATCAGTATCGATACCGATTCCAACTATCTCAATTGTGCTCAACTCGTCAAACGTTTATTTCCAAAAGAAACTGACAAAACAAAGATTGTGAATTTCCTTGACACATTTGCTGAAAAGAAAATTCAACCAGTCATTGACAAGGCATTTGCAGACCTTGCCGTGAAAATGAACGCATTCGATCCTTGCCTGAAGATGAAGCGCGAAAGCATCTCAGAGCGTGGATTGTGGTCCGGCAAAAAGCGTTATGTGCTCAACGTGCTTGACAACGAAGGCGTTCGCTACGATTCTGCAAAGATGAAGGTAACAGGACTTGAAGTTGTTCGTTCATCAGTTCCGCAAGTCTGTCGAGATGCCTTGAAGAAAGCCATGTGGATCATCCTCACACAAACCAATGACGATTTGATTTCATTCGTGGAAGAATTTGATGAACGATATCGAACCTTGGATTTCTATGACGTGGCGTTTCCGAGAGGAATGAACGGGCTGAATGAATACTTTGATCCAGTGCATACGTTCAAACCAAAATGTCCAATTCATGTTCGTGGAGCAATCGTCTATAATGAATGGGTGAAGAAACATAAGCTGTCAGATAAATATCCTCTAATCAATGACGGTGAAAAAATCAAGTTCTGTTACATCAAGGTTCCAAATGCATTGAAATCCAATGTAATATCATGTTCCACGAAAATTCCAGACGAACTAAAAATCCTGGATGTTATCGACTACAAGACTCAATACGATAAATCGTTCAGAGAACCGTTGCAAGGAATTCTGAACATTATCAACTGGTCAATGGAAAAAGAGAACACACTGTTTTGAGGATGATATGAAATCATATAGCAAAGAAAACCAACAATTTCTAAACGACATTGCTCGAACGAAATATAAGAATGAATATCCTTGCGATCTTTACGGAAGATTTCCATGGGATTGCGAACGTCGTGGAGATCAAATAGGAAGATGTGTATCCTTGTCCAAAAATTGTCTTGGAATTTTTGTATATGAAGTTCTGAAACGAGGCGGAAACATTACGTCATTTTACGTCTTTGCTTTGAGTAATGGTGCAGCAGTCTTTCCGCGAGTTTGGTTGACCTTGGAAGAATATGAAAAGTTCTTTGGAGACACAGGGTTTATTCTAAATTCACCCTCAGTTGCGCACGTAAACTAAATACTTCAATAATCAAAAAATTGAGGTATATAATCAATGTTTTCATTTTTAAAATTTATCTTACTTGTTGAGAATCACAAAGAAAAAAGATATGATTTTCTACAAAAGAAGTATGCGGATATAAGTTTCGATCACGATGTCAACAGTGATACTAAAACCACAACATTCAAACCTGATTATCTTCTTCAACGTGTTATGGGACATGATCCAGATCAAAAGAAGTTTTCCAATTCAGATTGGATGATGAGTCAATATCACAAAGGTCATTACAAACAAGAAGATTTGCCACGGATTCAAGGACAAGTTTCTAAATTTCACGAAATGAAACACGACTTTCCGTCCAAGGATTTGAATTCATATACTCTTAATCAAGATAAAGAACCAAAGAAACATGATTTAGTTTCTCATCTCAGAAGCAAACAAGCACATAATGATCAATTCCCCGATGGTCCAAGATTTGAAGGACATCCTGGTGCCGAAAAAATTCACGACGACGGCAAGGGAACCACAGTTCATGTCTTACATACCCATGAGGCAGGAAGAGCGGCAAGAGCCTCATGTGAACATGACGATGAAAGCGGCGGATGGTGTTTCGGTTGGAAATCCCCAGGGCATTTCAATTCCTATTCAAAGCAAGGTCCGATTCATCTCATTCAGACACCTGATAACAAAAAACACGCCTTGCATTTTCCATCTGGACAGCTAATGGATAAAGATGACGGTGAAGTTCATGCAGATGATCTTGTAAAAAAGTATCCAAGTTTGGTTGGCGCAAGATTGGACACCACAAATCATACTGACGAACCTAATTCAATGGACCATGTGATGCCATTCCTTTCTGAACGCGGAAAGAAGTATCGAATTGAATATGATTTTGAAGCCGGAGATGAAAGTCCAATACAGTATCACGAGGAAAATCATCCAGAATTGATCACAAAAGCCAACACACATGAGGCGATGCAGCATTATAAAAACGGAACTATCAGAGGAGCTTTGGTAGCAAAATTGCCTCATCTAACCCAAGATCACATTGACACAATTTGGGATCATGAACGCGATCCTTCTAGACCAAATAGAGTTTCCGCAGTTCATATGGATTTGATGCACAAAACAATGAATCCAAATCATCTTTCTCATATTTTACATGCTGATAATCGTTCTGACATGGATAAAGATGGAGCCGGTGAAAGATTGCATAGAGAATTTGGAAAAATACCACCTATTCGTTCGATGCCACCACACGATGTTTCTGAAATTTACGGAAGAAAAATTTATCACGATGAACGTTCGGCTCAATTGAATAAAACTTTACAAGGATATAAAGAAGGAGGCACTAGGTATTTATCAGGACATCCATTGCATAATGTCACCCCCAAAAAAATTGAACATTTAGAAAGAATTAAAGATTATCATGATACGATGCACGCACACTACGACAAAATGTATAACGACAAGGCTAAAGCTGCGCATCCTAAGTAACATTACCGGAGTCGTTTCCGGTTAATCAATCAAACATATTACAGAAAGAGATTATATAAATGAAAAAGCAACACGGCAATGAGCTATCACAAGCTCAAATCGAACGTTTGGCATGGCTTTCCGAAGAATTTGGTGAAATTCAACAAGCCATCGGAAAAATCCTCAGACATGGATACGATTCCAAAGACCCCACAAATCCAAATCACAAAGGCAATCGCGCCGATCTTGAAAGAGAGATCGGAGATGCATATACTGCAATTGCTCTGATGAGTAACGAAGGCGATCTTTCCTTGATTCGTATTATGTCATCTTCTCATGAGATGGATTTGTCGAAGAAATATTTCCATCATCAATCCTGGAATAAAAGCCCTTACGAGGAAATTCGATAAAAAGATGGAATTACATTGCGAACATGAATTTGCAGTAGGACATATTTTGTATCCTACTAGTAGTAATTATGGCGTCTTTATGGCAATTTTTCATTACGCTAACACATTGCGTAGGTGCTATAAATGCAAGAAATGTGGTCACTCTAAACTATCTGAGGAATAAAAAATGTCTTTGATTGATAAGCTATCCAAGGCGGTGAAAAACTCGCCTGCAACACTCATGTCTGAATCCCCATTGTTCAATGAAAAGGATTCTATTCCAACAAATATTCCAATCATCAACGTAGCTTTCTCTGGACGCCTTGATGGTGGATTGGTTCCCGGTTTGACAATTCTTGCCGGGGAATCAAAGTGTTTTAAAACCCTTCTTGGATTGTATTGTATGAAGGCGTATTTTGAAAAATACCCTGATGCAATTGCTTTGGTATATGATTCAGAATTCGGTATCACCCCAGATTATTTGACAAGCATTGGAATTGATACCGCTCGGGTAATTCACATTCCGCTAGAACACATTGAACAACTCAAGTTCGATATCGTCAAACGTCTTGAGGAAATCAAACGCGGGGATAAAGTTTTCCTCATGGTGGATTCCCTTGGAAATCTTGCATCCAAGAAAGAAGTTGAGGATGCCAGTGAAGGAAAATCGGTTGGCGATATGTCGCGAGCCAAGGCGATTCGTTCGCTTCTGCGAATGATTACGCCACACTTGACCATCAAAGACATCCCGTGTATCATCGTAAACCACATTTATCAAACCATGGAAATGTATTCCAAGGCAGTCGTTGGTGGTGGAACGGCAGTTACCTATGCCAGCAATCAAATTTTCATCATCACCAAGGCACAAGAGGTTGTCGAAGTCGAGAAAAAGAAAAATCTGATTGGTTGGAACTTTACTATCAATATCGAGAAATCCAGGTTCGTCAAAGAACGCTCAAGGCTTCCATTCACTGTGACGTTTGAAAACGGCATCAAACAATGGAGCGGATTATTTGATATTGCTATCAAAGGAAACTTTCTTGCAAGCCCAAATGTCGGATGGTATTCTTACGTTGATGAAGATGGTGTGATTGACAGTAAGAAATTCCGCCTCAAAGACACAGAGTCAATGGAATTCTGGCAACCATTTCTCGACAATGAACGTTTCAAGCAGTATGTGAAAGATCGATACTCAGTCTCAGGAAATAAACTCTTTCAAGAAGATGAGGTAGAATGAAACTTACCGCATATAAGACGGTTCCTAATCCAATGGAATTACGTCCTGCCTCAAATCGTCGTGAGTGGATGGACGAAACAAGCCATCAATATTCATACAGATGCCTTCCATTACAAATCGCAAACTCTAATGGATGGCAATTAATATGTCCGAACGATTTTCTTGTAACTTGGAACGGCGGTAATAATAAAAACGATCTTACTACTCATTACGCTCATAAAGAATTTGATTTTACAGCATCGTCATTCGGGCATGGTATCCTAACTCTACATACTGGATATTTGTTCAAAACTCAAAGTGATGACAAATACTATGCAAATGATGATATCTATAAAGTAAATTACGATTTGCTAGTCACGGGACTTCCGAATTATTTTTATGAATTTATGGTTCCATTGACTGGAATTGTCGAGACTTGGTGGAATCCTGCAACATTTACAATGAATTGGAAATTGTTGCGCCCTGGAACTTTTGAAATAAAGAAAGGTCAACCCTTAGGTTTTATTTCATTGATTCCTCATGGAATTCCTATGAACATTGAGGCAGAAATTAAAGAAATGTCGGAAGACCCCGAAGTGTTGCAAAAATTCAACACATGGCGACAAGGGCGTGAACAAACTCTCAAAGGACTTGAACATATGAGCTTGACAGGACAAGGCATCAATGGTATCGATCCATCCAATCCAGCTACACACTGGGAAAAGAATTACATGCAAGGAAAGGACATGGACGGTACGAAAGTTGACGAACACAAGACCAAAGTGAGAATGCCACCATTCAAGGAATGATCAATGGGAGTGAAACCATAATGTATGTCAGAATCGGACCTTATAAAAATTGGATCACAACCTACAAATTTTTTGACCAATTTGAAAAATACATCGGCGAAAAATGGTGTGATTTTCTCTCTGATCACACCCAAACCATTGTCAATGCTTGTTGGAACAAATGGGGAACTCAGAAAAGAAAAGTTGAAGTTCGCATTGATGACTCTGATGTTTTCGGAATGAATCACACTCTGAGTTACATCATTCTTCCAATGCTGAAAATGATTAAAGACGACAAACAAGGCGCACCATACATTCCTGATGAAGATGTTCCAGAACATTTGAAATCGACAGCAGCGCCGCCAAAAGAAAATGATTGGGACACCGATGATAATCATTTCAAACGTTGGGACCACGTTCTTGATTGCATGATTTGGTCATTCCAAGAATTACATGATGATTTTCCCGGCGAAGAAGAAACCTGGACTCAAAAAGGAGAAATCGCAGATCAAGGTAAAATGTTCGATGGTCCTAATGAAGATGGAAACTACACTTTGAAATGGAAAACAAAACCAATACTTGACAAGGATGCAAACGCTGCTTACCATGCTCGGCTGGACCACGGCTTTCTGATGTTTGGAAAGCATTTCACTAAGCTTTGGACTTAAAGGAATTGATATATGAAGGTTGGTGAACTAATTGATGTTTTGGGTAAATTGAATCCTAACCTCGAATTACATTTTACTCACAATGGAAGACGATTAAAGAAAATAAATAGAGTTTCAACCCTTGTAAATCAATTCAGCACCATTGTTCTTCTTGAGACATATACTAAACGTTCTAACGAACGTTTTGGTGATGTTGATAGTCAAGATATTAGATTGAACGCAACTGATTTCGAAATATGGTGGATTGATCCGAATTAGGAATAATAATGATTGATTCAATTATTCTCGCCAACCTCATTCAAGACGAAAGTTTCACTAGACAAGTTTTACCATTTCTCAAAGACGCATATTTCAACGGTTCGGAAAGAATTGTATTTCGTCTCATCAATGAGTTTGTAACGAAATACAATTCAATTCCTTCCAAAGAAGCCTTGAATATTGAACTGGCGCAAGTTGATTCATTAAACGAGAATCAGTTCAAAAACGTTCAAATATTCCTGGATGACCTAAAGGCTGATCACAGCACAGATCGCAAATTTCTCCTGGATGAAACCGAGAAGTTTGCGAAAGATCGGGCGTTGTTCAATGCCTTGAATAATTCTATTGCGATCTATGACGACAAGGAAAAGGGTGACAAAGGAAGCATTCCCAAGCTGTTGCAGGACGCCTTGGCTGTTTCCTTTGACAGTTCGGTTGGGCATGATTTTTTTGATGACGCAGACAAACGATTTGCCGAATATCATTCGATCAAAAATCGTCTGGCATTTGATCTGGACATCTTCAATACGATTACAGACGGCGGACTTCTTTCCAAAACATTGACGGTTTTTCTAGCCTCAACCGGTGGCGGAAAATCTCTTGCCATGGTGCATCTTGCCTCATCATATCTACAACAAGGCAAGAACGTCATTTACTTCACCATGGAAATGTCGGAACAACAGATTGCACAGCGCATTGACCACAATATTCTGAGTGTGCCCAAGCATGAACTGATGGATATGTCTCAGGAAACATACACAAAGCGTCTGGCGAGGATTCGCGAGAAATCCAAGGGGAAGCTCATTGTAAAAGAATTCCCCTCTGGCGGGGCTTCTGCTGCGCACTTTCGATACATTATAAATGATTTGCGTCTCAAACGAAATTTCATGCCGGATGTGATCTTTGTTGACTATCTAAATATTTGTTCGTCTTCCCGGATCAAAATGGGGGGCTCAATAAATACCTACGTTCTTGTCAAATCAATCGCCGAAGAAATACGCGGATTGGCTCAAGAATTTGATGTTCCGGTTATTACTGCAACTCAGACTAATCGTGATGGGATGAATAATTCAGATGTGGACTTGACTAATACATCTGAGTCTGTTGGAATTCCACAAACTGCGGACTATATGTTTGCCTTGATAAATTCTGAAGAACTAGAGCAGCTTGGTCAAATCATGGTCAAGCAATTGAAAAACCGTTATGGAGACCCGACGAAATACAGAAAGTTTGTGATCGGAATTGACCGATCCAGAATGAAATTGTTCAACTGTGAGAATGAAGCACAGGAAGATATTAGCCAACCCGATTCGAATGTCATGGATTCTACTACTTTCGGAAAAGAAGATGCTGAAAGAAAAAAGCCTGGAAACAAGTTCAACCGAAACAAATTCGGAGGGTTCAAATAAAATGAAATACACAATCAAGAATGGAGCTATTGTTGAAATTTCAACAAACCTCATTCTATATAGTGTCAGAAATTTTCCTTTGGGGCGTCGTCGAAAGCTGCTAAAACAGTTGAACGACGGTGCGGGGTTCGATGGTTGGACTCCAAGCTTTATGGCAATCTCTCAATCAACTACTGAAAGGTAATTTATATAATGAAAATCTGTATTGCAAGCGATATTCATATGGAAATTGGTGGATATCCAGGACAGACTAAGCATCTCAAAGACGGTGGCGATTTGCTCATTCTTGCTGGTGACATTACATGCAGTAGATACTTTTCAAAAGCAGCTATCGAGTCCAAGAATTATCCAGAAGCAAAAAAAGGCAGAGCCAATTTCGATAAACTGATGAAGCATTGGTGCTCTAGGTTTGAAAAAGTATTCTACATCATGGGCAATCATGAGAGCTATGGATTTGTTCTTGATAATTCCGCCCCTACTATGCGGAATTATCTCAAAGAGACAAATGTTCGGGTTCTCGAAAACGAGGCAGAAGAATTCAAAGGAGTGATGTTTTTAGGGGCGACTCTCTGGACGGATTTCAACAAAGACAATCCAACTGATATGTATCGAGCACAAAACTCAATGAATGACTATCGAACTATTTCGAGTAAAAGAATGGAGGAGATAACGTATGTTGAGCGGAACCATCCTAATCAATCTATCAAATATGGTTTGATAACTCCACATTTCATTTATCAAAAACACCTTGCATCGAGGAAATTTTTGGAATATAATATTGAACATCATAAAGACAAAAAGACAGTGGTGATCACTCATCATGCTCCTTCGTTACGTTGTCAGAATACCAATCGTTATGGAATGGAATTAGCATTTTCATATTGCAGTGAAATGGATGACTTGGTTGAGAAATCCACAAATGTTGCATTGTGGATTTCTGGACACAACCACTACAATTACGATTTTATGATTGGAAAAACTAGATTAATTAGCAATCAACGCGGTTATGCAAATCACGAACGTATTGCTGATGATTTCAAACCTATGTTTGTTGAAATATAAAACCAAATAAATCAAAAGAATTGAAACTATCGCATGAGTATTTACTTGAAATATTGGAATATTTTCCAGATACAGGAATATTTGTATGGAAAGTAAAACAAGCTAGATGCATTGGGATAGGTAAAGAAGCTGGTTACAGACATAAACCAACTGGTAGATATCGTATTGTAATAAACAACATTCAATATTTGAGATCACGTCTTGCTTGGTTCTATGTTCATGGAAAATGGCCAAAAGCGCCAAAAGATCAAATCGATCACAGAAATATGATTAAAGACGATGACCGAATCGAAAATCTTAGAGAAGCAAACAGTCAAGAAAATCAATGGAATGCAGTTCAACGAAGAAAAGATGATTTACCAAAAGGTATTTACCGACATGGTAATAAATTCAAAGTAGAACTGAAGCATGGAAATAAACTAAAATATCTTGGACTTTTTAGTAATTTAGAAGATGCAATAAAAATTAGAAATCAATTTGACGTGATTCATAGGAAATTTCTTTATGAATAACATTATTATGGAGATTATATTATATGACACCAGCAATCATTGCAAGTATCGAAAACCCAGAAAGCTTAAGACTCCTAAAAAAATACATTGAGCCGATAATTGGAATTGAAGACGGAGCAAGAATCCGAACGTCTACACAAATGTTTAGTAAAGATTCATATGTTACAATAAATGCTTGGACTATAGTTGATAATAAATATTGTGCTGTTGTTTCATCTGATAATATCGACAAAGAAATTATTCCTATTTCTAAGATTTCGAAATATAAATCTATTGAACAAAGGCATGTAAATAAAGGGGTATCTTACGAACAAAAAATTGCTTTAAATCTTAACAATGCAGGACTGATGCAAGGGCAAGGTGCAGGATGTTTGGATGGCTGGGATTGTTCAGTACAATGTGCGAACGGAACCATTCTTGGCATGGAAATCAAATATACTTCGCACTGTATTCTTGGACAAGGAGTTCTTCATTGCAAATCAGACGGTTGGCAGATTTCGGACAAATTTAAGGCACGAAGTCCGATTTTCGCATCCAGTGTCGAAAGAGCCACAATTGACGGCGAACCGTTGTTGGAATATGTCAAGGCGAACGTCTCGAAACCGTACAAGAATGAAATCAAACGCGGGGTTTCAATATGGTCGGATGACATGGACTTCAGCCCCATTCTTGGGTATCTCAAAGACAAAAACGTAGACCTTTTGCACATAGGCAAGAAAGGAACATATCGTGTCCAGGAAACGCTTCCAGAGCTTCCCTTACCTTCTGGAACATGTAGAATTAGAGTGAGGGGGAAACACAAGAACAGTCTAACTGCACTGTGTGTCATATCCAACATAATTCCGTCTCATTCGGACTGGAACATGTTGAGCCTAGAAGAACTAGAGAACATCAAACAAAGGTATCTTGGTTATGCAGGACTCAGAACCGGGAATGATAAAGGTGGATGTATCTGATCTACCAAAAAACGCTTCTGTTGAAGATGTAACGTCGAAACTCAGGAAGTCGATCCATTCAATTGCAACAATGCCTCTATATCGACTAGAGGCATTGTTGCAGCTTGAAACCATCAATTTTCCTATCACAGAGAAAACTGACGGTTTCTCGTTTGAGGTTGGATACGATTCTGATGGATTTTGGGCGCGCTCTGCCTCATCAGAGAAAATGAGGAAAGTAGGGTGTTTCTCAAAAGTGGCTGCTAAGAAATTCGGGGGGCGGGAAGACTTCGACCCAATGATTTCTTTGCGGCTTGATTTTGCACATCATGTCTTGAGGAGATGCAAAGTAATACATGACTTCGTGAGCCAAGAAAAAACGTCTCTTGCTGGCGAGATGATCTTGGTGATTGACGAAACTGTCTTTTCACCAAATGATACCTATTTCTATTACCCTAACTTTGGAACGTTTGGCACGTTCGTAATCCACACACGGAAACCGGCGAATTATCATCTATCTGCAATGGACATCAAACATCTAACCGATTTGCGAGACCATACGTTCCTGAAAATAGATCATGATGTTCCGGAAAACTCTAAAGTCAGAGTGAACATTTCGGACCTCAATGAGGAGTTTCAAAAAATAAAACAAGACCCTCTTCAGGTTCAAAAATTGAGACAGAAGCTCAATGATCGATTTGCTTCCTATCTACCAACCAGAAGCAAATGGTCAAGTGGAAATCCAGAAGGGTTCATAGTTCACACAGGAGACTATTGTTTCAAGGTCATGTTCGCTAAAAATCAAAAGCCGAACCCAAATTTTTCGTCATATGTTCCGAAATTAGGAACAGTTCTTCCATTGCAATTCTTAGGTGAGACGACATGAGTGGTAAAATTGAAATCGAGGGACACAAGGGAAGCCCATTCAATGTGTATGAGCTTCCCGAAATCCATAACATTGTTATGGAACTGCTTGAACATATAAATGAGTATTCCAAATTTGAATTGTTTGGAATTCTCAATAAGGCAATCTATGAAGGAACAGCATTCACTGGTTCGTATGGCTATTACATTAATGCAGAAAGACCTAACAAAAACAGTCTCATAGGTGATGTCGATATCATACTTCCAATTTCCAATGGTGAAGAATTGTTGAGATCGTATCTCAATGAGGAAAAGGTTCCATTCAAAAAAATTGGAACCCAAATCAGCACAGTTCTGAGTCCATCGGTAAATAGATGGATTCAGATAGATTTTCAATTCAAGCAATATCATGATAATGAGCCAAGCAAATTCGCACAATTCTCAAATTCATTGAGCGCAGAAGATGCCTTTATTGGTTTGAAAGGTGTGTATCATAAACTGTTACTTGCATCACTTACAGCAGCTTGGGATGAAAAGGATTGTTTCTCTGTTGCATATGGATTGCGAGAAAGAGAAGTGGAACCCAAGCTTTATGTGAATTCCCTCGAATACATTGCGAAAAGCTTGTTTATAAAGGAAACTGATAATTTTAATTCAGTAACGTCATTTGCAAAATCAGCTTTTGAATTTAGAAATTTTTATCACTTTCGCGGGCTCTGTATCCTAATTTCAAGTTTTCTTAGAGATGAACAGGTATTCAAAGTTCTTCGAAAATTTGTAAAGAAGATGAATGAAAAAGAATATCCACAACATCAAGTAGACGTAGTAAAAACAATAGTTAAAGATATTTTGAAAATCAAACTCCCCTTGAAAAAAAGTAACGAACTGTATGAAAATATTATTAAAGGTAGCACATGAAAGAAAGAGAATCTAAATTATCACATGAGTATTTGCTAGAAATTTTAGAGTATTTTCCAGATACTGGAATTTTCATTTGGAAAGTAAAACTTGGACAGCGCATTTATGTAGGAAAAGAAGCGGGCGGAATTGATACGTCTAATGGACGATATTATATTACAATTAACAAAACTCAATATTTTAGATCAAGACTTGCTTGGTTTTATGTTCACGGTATTTGGCCCAAAAATGAAATAGATCATAGAAATAGAGTCAAAGATGATGACCGGATTGAGAATCTTAGAGAAGCTTCTCGTCTAGAAAACATGTGGAATAGAATTTATAAAACAAAAAAAGACAAACATCTGCCAAAAGGAGTTACTATTACTTACGGAAATAAATTCAGGGTGATGTTAAATCATGAAGGAAAAAAGAAATATTTAGGACTTTTTATCAATTTAGAAGATGCTATTAAAGCTAGAGATTCATTTGAACTTATTCACAGGAAATTCCTTTATGAAGAGACTTAGCGTTGCTTTCGGAAGGTTCAATCCAATAACGATTGAACATGAAAAACTACTGGAACATATGAAATATCATGGTTCCGAGGAAAAGATAGTTATCTTAATGGGGGCAAAGGAAGCCCCCATAAGTTTGTTTGACAGGCTCATTTATCTGAAATGGTTATATCCTAAATTTCAAGTGATTCCGTGTTCACATGGGCACTTTGAAAGTATTCCGCAAGCACTTTATAAATTATATTCGATGTATCCAGAATATGATCTATTCATTCACTGCGGAACCGGTAATGCAGGAATAACAAAAAAATCCAAACAAGGTGGTTCCGTTGACGAATTCAAACGTATCATTACAAATAATAACGGAACAAAATGGAAAAATACTGAAGATTTTCGAATGAACTGGAAGAGTGTTACATATATAGAAAATGAGAGAGGAAATATTTCAGGAAGCTTTGTAAGAAATTTAGCAAAGGAACTTGATCATATGGAAGAAGAACACGTAGAAATATTTCGAACGGTTTTACATTCACGAATTTCATTCCATGAGGCATCAAATATACTAAGATTTTTTCATTCATAAATATTGTCGATTCCTTGTAATGGAGAAATTACTTCAAAATGAAAAAACCTACAAAACAATCGAAAAGAACCCGTTCGGTTAATAAACCTGATGGCAGAAGTCCTGTAATTAAAAGCATTTTGACTATGAAGAAAACACATCCTACGGACCTCAGACGATTGAAGCAAGTAAGAGAATTGAACGGAAATAAGAAACGTTATTCGACTGAACCTTTAAAGCAAATTCGTTTAGCATCATCAGGAATTAGAACGGAAGCAGTTGAACCCAAAATGGAAGACAATCTATTACAAGAACGACTTGAGATTATCAAAGAAATTGGACGTTCTAGTCTTGGTGTCATTACAGAGCGCCGAACCATGGGAACAGTTGCAGGAAATTCATGGTCAAGCCGTCATGGCAAAACCAGACCTGTAAAGCCTGGAAATTCACCAGAGCGGCGAATTGTTGCCGGTGCGCGCCATGAAAAGAAAGGTGCGGCACTCATCGCACGAAAGAAAATGTCATCTGCAAATGCAAGACAACAATATGACCAAGCACAACGTGAAAGAGACCAAGAAACATCTACGATTAATAGAATCACGTAAAGAAGGAGGCTTTCAAACATGCCCTTAAAATTGAATGATATCGGGATCGGCTTCGATTCAATTCTAGAGGCATTCGAAAGCCTCGGACCAATTCTCAATAGAGCGGAAAACGAACATCCGCCATTTCGAATTGAAAAAGTATCAAATAATCATTATGCAGTCGAAGTAGACGTTGCCGGATACGAACACGACGATATTTCCATTGATCTTTCTGACATGGTTCTAAAAATTTCGATGAACCACGAAAAAGATGACAATTTCTATACCGGCATCGATACTGATGTCTATATGTTATTTCTCGTTTCACGTAATTTCCATCTTTCCGAGACTTCGGTAAAGAATGGCATTCTTTACATGACTTTCATCAACACCTATACCGACAAACGTCTTATGTCAATTGATTTTGCCACAAGCGAAGTCATTGCAAATGACGCGGCTCCCAAGGATGTTGAAGTTACCAAAGTGACTGTTGAGACTGTTGTTGCCGAATTTGCAATTGCGGTTCCTGAAGTCAAAGTAGTTCCTGCACCTGAGGCAATTTCTGTGATGGAATTGCCAGTTGTCGAAGTTCAACCAGAGCCAGTTGTCGAAGTTCAACCAGAGCCAGTTGTCGAAGTTCCTGTAGTAATTGAACAAGTTCCCGAACCGGTAGTTGAACCAGTTGTTGTGGCTGAAATTGTTCCTGAACCAACACCTGAAGTAGTTGTTGTAGAGGTAGTTCCAGAAGTTCCGGTTCCTGTAATTGAAATCGTTCCTGATGAAAAAGTTGAAGTTGTTGTAGTTAACGCTGATGACAAAACAAGTCCAACAACTGCTGTTTCAGTTCCTTTGGAAATGACACCTGTTGTTGAAGTTGTTGTTACGGCAGAACCTTTGATCGATGTAGCATCTGAAGTTCCACAAGTTCATATTGAATTAGTTCCTCTGGTTTCAGATGCACCAATTTTACATGACAAAGTAGTGGTTCCAATCGCAACATCCAATCCAGAAAAAACTGATGTTTCAATTATTCTTGATCCTGTTTCAGCAGAAGTTCTTGCCAATGCAAATGTTGACATTGTGGATGTTGTTACCAAAGCAATCGAGGAATCCAAAACTGAACTTCCTCCTGTCGTTATAATCGAACCTACACCAGAACCTACACCTGAAGTAGTTCCGGAACCCGTTGTTGAGACTGTAGCAGAAGTAGTTCCTGAACCTGTTGTTGAACCTACACCTGAAGTAGTTGTTGCCGAAGCCGTTCCGGAACCCGTTATTGAAGTTGTACCAGAACCAACTCCAGAAGTAGTTGCTGAAGTAGTTGCTGAAACTCCTGTTGTTGACCCAACACATGTAGTTTCTGAAGATGTTTTGGTAACTGCAACAATGCCAGAAAGCAACGTAATTGTTTCTTTCACAGTTCTAGTTGAACCAGCGCCAGCGGAACCTGTAGCAAATACCTAAATAATACAATACTTGAATCAATAATAAGAAAAGGAATTACAAATTGTCACAATGGGGAAAAAATCGGCAGTCTAATAATGCTCCGATCTGGGGTTCTGCACTATTAAACAAGGCACCTAATACTGCGAATCGAGATGCTTTGTATCTCAATTCGACTGGCAATGACTACACAACCGGTGAAACTCATTCGATTGTCGGTATCAAAGCAAGTGAATTGTCTTCAAATGTAGTCGTTGGTGTTGACGTTACTGCATCAGGCAACAGCTACACTGCACAACCAAACGTCGCATTTTCAAGCGGTGGTGGAACCGGCGCGGCTGGTGACGTTTGGGCGCGTGTAACATCATTTGCGCTCAATGGTCCTGGAACCGGTGGCAATTATGTTCCTGGTGAAACTCTCACTGTTTCGACAGGAACCGGCACAGCAGCCACAGTGAACGTCGCAGCTACTGAGGCTCGAACCGTTGCTATTTCAGTTGCCGGTTCCGGCTACGCAAATACAAACGTAGTTACTGCAATTACCGGTTCGGGAACCGCTGCAACATTTACCATCACAACCGGTGCCGCTGATACCATTCCAGCTTCATTGGCTTTGACATCGCGCGGGACTTATACCGTCAATCCAACACTTGCCAACAACTCAGTAACGGGTGGCGCTGGAACTGGACTTAAAGTTGATTTGACAATGCGTGTTAAAACTATTGCAGGTTTGTCAAATGGTTCTTATTCAGCCATTCCGACTTTGACGGCAGTAGCAACAAGCGGTTCAACAACCGGAACAGCCGCAACTCTCAACCTCACCATGGGTGTTGAAAAAATTGTCATGTCAAATACTGGTTCCGATTATACATCCGCTCCTACTGTAACATTCGGTGGAACTGGTGGAACTGGATCAACCGGAACTGCTGTGATTACAAGTGGAAATGGTGTTTGTTCACAAGGTTGGATTTTGACAAAAACCGGAACCGGTGGACGTGCGGGACGCGTTCAACGTGAAGTTCTGGTAGCTGTGAAATCATTGACTTAAAAAATGACCACCACACCAACCGAAAGTGCTAAGACGATTGATGAATTTGATCGTCTTACTTCCCTTCAAGGAAATGATGTATTCGTAGTTGTAAAGAACCGAACCGGAGTCAATCTGGCGACGCATTCGGTTACTCTTGACACTTTGTTTTCGAATTCGGTTGCAAATGTGGTCATTTCAAATACGTCAACCTTGTCAGTCAATACATTCATTCTTCGAAACAAACAAACCCCTGCAAATTCAACCGCGACATTTGTCAAGGGAACATTCCTTTTTGACAACACATATTTCTATGTCGCTACGGCAAACAACGTTCTAAAGCGGTTTACCCTGGAATCTTTTTAATATGATTTCCTTTAAAGAATTCATCAATGAAGATTGGAAACTTTGGCAAGGTGTTAGAAAATATCCAACCAGAAATGGTTCATACGCACACAACTTCAAAAACATTGACGGACATAAAGTAGTTCTGGAATTGAGCGGAACCGAACATCGATATCAAGCAAATTATTCGGTTGATGACTCATACGACAAAAAACGAATTTCGCCTCAGACTGGACGTAAAATACTTCATCACGTTGGACGATCCATAGATTCATTCGTTCGTCATACCAAACCAAAATCAATCACCATGTCAAGTCAATATGAAAACCGTATGGATTTGCATTCAATGGTAACTCGAAAACTTGCACGTAAATATAATGGAAATGTTTCAGTGACGCATGGACCTAATCTCACGCATCACACAGTAGAATTCCCCGAACACTAATTTGGAAATATTGTGAATCTTGAAAGTCTTAATGAAACCAATTTTCTTTTGTTTGTCGCCAAGCACTACAATTCCAGACTGTGTGCCTCTGATGCAGAATTTAAAGAAGACATCAACAGAATTAAATACATAAGGAAATTGATCACTAGGTATCAACAGACCAATGTATTAAAAGAACGTCTCATTCTAAATCACATCATCATTCTTTCTAATGTATTTGAAGCAGAGATTTGCTGTAAGATTTTATTTTTCAAATTGGATGACCAAATTAGGTTCGTCAAACCATTTCTTCTATTCCTTGGAATACTACCATCGATTCTATACAAAGTGGGAACCAAAGATATAGTCATCACAGATGACATAGATATGGATTTAGGAATCGTCAAAATATTGAGAGGAATTTAAAGATGTCTGAGAATGCAGTAGGAACCGGGGAAGCCGTAGCAGGAACAAATCCATCCGATCCATCTACTCCAGCCGCTCCAATGTTGTTCGGAACTCAAAAGAAAACTGGAAAGAAATTGCGTGAACTAATCGCTACCAGAATTAGGACTTCACAAGACAAATAGGGATTTTATCAGTTTGCACATTTATTGGAAAAAATTTCGTCAAAACATTATAATTGTCACGAAATGAAATTCGTAAATATATTAAATGCCCGCAACCTTCTTTGATAGGAACTTCAATTTTATATTGAGACAATAGTGTATATTTCCTTGGTCCAACATGTGGACGTTGAGCATAAAATACGATGATTTCATCACCATCCGCATATCGAATGATTCTCTCTAATGAGGCGGTTCCATGTCTAAATTGTTCAATTGAAAATTTTAATATAATAACGTCGCCATAACTTACATTTATACTTTTTGAAGTTGTCCAATCTTCAGACATTTCAATTTTGCCATTTTTGTCTGAAACTTCAATATGAGAAATTCTAGTAATGTGAACAAGTCTAGTTAAATCATAAAATGCCCAAATAATATAGGTAGTGAAAATCATAATTAATATGAAAATAATATTCAGGGAACTACTACGAATTTTATCAATCATTTTCTTATTACCAGATTAAGCATTGAACCAATTATTCCTGTGAGTAAAAGCCCTGTAATGGCATATACAATTTTCTGGATTGGGGAAAACTGATCTACATTGACATATGTAGTTGACAAAGTAGTTTTGAGTTCTTTCAAGGCTTCTTCAATTGATCTAATGTCGTCAATGACAACGGCAAGTTTGGTTTCATTTGCGGTTGCCGCTCTTTCTAATTCTTTACTCAGAATTGCAACTTCTTTGAAAGAAGCGTTTAAATCTAGAATGTTGTCAGTATTTCTTGTGATTTTAAAATTATTGGATTGCATTTCATATGTGATTGAATTTGCAATATTTGATAAATTTGATACAGTTGCTTCTAGTTTGTCTATTGTTTTTGATAGAATAACTATTTGTTGATCTTGAATAGACATTAAATATTGAGTTCCCGCCAATAAATTTCTTTCATACTTATGCGGGCTTTTTCCGAAGATGTGAACCTATATTTGATGACAAGGAATCGAATTCATCTAGAATGGGTTGAACGAAATCCATTGGCTGAACGTCGCCACATGTGAATATGTCAAGAGCAGCATAAGACTTTTCTGGCCAAGAATGAAAACTGATATGAGATTCAGCCAAGAGCCAAATACAGGTGACGCCGCAATCCGGACCAAAATCATGAAATGACCTGGACAGAATTGTGACGTGTTCTTTCACAACCCGCTCAATCCGAGATGTGACTTCCTCAACCGACTCCAGCAATTTTGGATTTTTGACGATCATGTCAATGGTGACATGCTTTCCGAACGACTCAGCCATTTTATAATATCCCGTCTCTAATTTCTAAGCCCCGTGGGCAGCTTCAATTCACTCAGATTGATACAGCGAGCCCCGTACATATTTGCGGCTGTACGGGGGCTCTATATTCGTTTATTTAGGAATTAGATCATCCAGGGTGAGTTTGCAACACATATAACAAAAAAGGGCTGGAGAAATCCAGCCCTTTGTCTTAGTTGACGACATGAAGTTTCGGGCGGTTCTTCGAACCGGGCTTGCGCCCTCGCCTGATTTCAATGCCTTCAGCATCGAGTCGTGCTGGTTTAGCAATCTTTTCTTCTTTATTAGCCTTGCCGTAGTCCGGCTTGGCGCGTGTCGGGCTAAAGGCAAACGTGCCAACCGACGACACCAGTTCAGAGATGATTGCCATGTAGAGAGCCCAGATGGCAACCATTTTGGGGATTGACACCCCGAGATTCGTAGAGAAGAAGGTCATCTGCGGATCGGCGTCCTTAGTGAAGCTGTGTGCTGGGACGCCAGCCTTGAGAATTTCAACCTCCTTTTTAGTCTCAGCAATCTCATTGTGCTTTGCGAAGTAGGAATCACAGAACACAAGAGATTCTTTGGTCATCCGCTCTTTTGGTGCAGAGCAAGCGGTAGAGGTAGCATAGCGAGGATTGTATTTCATCAAGTCGAGTTCATTCTTCAGGCGTTCGATGTCAGCAACCTTGTTCTTGAAAGCTTGCTTTGCATCACGAATCTTGTCATTTTCGTAGGACTTCTCAGCAGTGATGTTAGAGCGAGTCATTGCCGCGAAGCCGATACCTGCGATGAACGAGTAGGAAACGCAACCCATCCAAACCGCAAGCCCAAGAACTGCCTTGAGATAGAACTTCTTAGAGAAGGCAGTCATAACGTAGGCAAGTCCGAGAACTTTGCAGATATCGATCCCAATTCCGAGAGCCACGAACGACCATTTTTCCAGATCATCCGAACCAAGGCTGTGTCCGAACTTTGCATTCATTACCATAGTTACGCCGGTGACAAAGAGAACACCACCACCAACAACAACGCGCGAGAGCTTAGAGCCTGCATCAATCATTGTCGTGTCCTTCCATGATGTAAGAGATAAGTTCACTAGGGGCAAGGTGATTCGCTCGCCCTTCATTATTAATATAACTCAATGAACTTAAGAATACAACAATTATCTTCATTATTTCTTTGAAATATTCATCACGTTTTTGTGAACAATTCGATATCTTAAGAACTAATGAAGATTCAAAAATTCATAGAAAGTTAAGAAATATGCATCTGCAACAATGTGTAACAACAAGTTACTAGGATGTTTGCATTTTGTTCTTGACTGATTTTTTCAAACTGATATAATCAGCGATGACAGCGATAATATGAAGATTGATTCGGTATTGATTCAGTGATACGTAGTGTACTAGTAGATTAAAGAGAACAGAATCCTTGAGCGAATGAAATGAGCGAAAGCATCCCGTAGGGATGAAAACTAGGATACCATACATGAGTAGAGAATTGTCATACATCAACATGTTGTCTTCACAACTGTCAGGATTCAAGAAAACTGGAGAAAATGTTTACAATTTCCGTTGTCCGGAGTGTTTAGATTCTCAACGTAAGAAAAACAAAAAACGTGGATATCTATATCAGAAGGATGGAAAATGGATTTTTTATTGTCACAATTGTCATTTTTCAACATCATTTAAGAATTTTTTAAAAAAGAATAATGCAATTCTCTATGATGAATTCGTTCGTGATTCATTGAATGACAGCAAAGACACATTTGTTCCGCCTAAATTGAAATCCATTGTTCAAATTCATCGTTCTGTTATGGATCGATTGCAAAAGGTATCATCCTTGTTGCCTGGACATCCGACTAAGGATTTTGTCATTGCTAGACAAATTCCAACAACGTTTCATTTCAAATTATATCATTGTTCAAAATTCAAATCCTTTGTCAATACATTGATTCCGGATAAATTTATTGACACAACATTTGATGAGCCGAGACTGGTCATACCGATTTTCAAAGACTACAAGCTTGTAGGATTGCAGGGGCGTGCAATCGAACCATCCGAGGTAAAATACATTACGATTGTGCTTGACGAGTCTGCCAAACCCATGATCTATGGCTACGATGAAGTCGAATGGAACGCCAGACACATCATCGTTGAAGGACCATTGGATAGTTGTTTTATTCCTAACGCAATTGCAGTGTGTGGTTCAGCATTATTAAAAGCTGTTGAAAGTTTGAACAAACCAAAGAATTATTCAATTCTTGTATTTGACAATGAACCTCGCAACAAAGAAATCATTTCTTCAATGAAGAAAGCCATTCGGGCTGGATATAGAATATGCATTTGGCCAAATGACATACAAGAAAAAGACATCAATGACATGGTGTTGACACAAATCGGAAAGAAGGATTTTGTAGACACAGAGAGAGTTCTACAGATTGGAAATGAAATCAAAATATTGATTGAAGAGAACACATTCTTTGGATTGAAAGCAGAACTGAGGATTTCACAATGGGCAAAAGTGTAAAGAAACCAAAGTTGTATCATGTCATGAAAGATCACATATCGTGATACTTATTACGTGGTTGAGTACATCAAAGGCGTAAATTATGATTGCCAAAGAGAAACAAGTGTGATTAAGTAAGGTGTAACCAAACGACATGGATGTATTTTTACTTGGACGAAAAATTGGAACCGCTTCACAATACGAGAATAAAGAATTTGGGAAAATAACATACATTGATTTTGAGCCATTGGATTACATCGGGTTGCAATCAGTAGATGATTTGCACGTCGATTATTTCAACCAAACCATTGTTGGCAACAATGGAAATGAAGAAATCTTTCGAACTGACATGATGAAAATTGTGAATGATCTTAGATGAAATTCAAATGACACTTCAGCAATTTTTTGACTTCATTAGAGATGAAGTATATGTTGAGTGGTATTGAGGAATAAAATAATGACAACTAATATGAACATTGTAGATCGAGTTGTAGAACGTCTGAAGGCACAGCCGCTTGGGGATTTGATTACCGAAGAAGACTTGCATGACATTGTAAAGCAAGCCATTCCAAAGGTTTTCTTTGAGCCAAGGAAAGAACAAAACGGATATCATTCCAGGGAAATACCGCCAGCAATCTACGAAATCATGGAAAAGTGTTTGGCAAGTGCAGCCAAATATGCAATTGATGATTGGATTGACAATAATTCAGAAGAAGTAGCTGAATACTGGAAGAAAGTATTGGACAAAGGACTTTCTTCATATGTTCAGAAAGTTCAAGATGATCGAGCAACAGCAGCTTTGAAAGAAGTTGTGAATATGGTTATCTTGAAACCAATCAATGAAGAAAGAGCGCGACAAGGTTTGAATAATATTTACGTTTAAAGGAAGAAACATATGAGTTCTGTTAAACTGATTGCCAAAACTGTTTCTGTGATTGATGGGTTGAACACGGCGGAAGATTTGATTTCTTATGCAGCAAGAGTGTCAAATCCAGGGAATCAATTGAATACAGACACTTCATCTAAATTGCTATCCTATATGCTAAACAAGAAACATTTCAGTCCATTTGAAATGGTCGATTTGACCTTTGAAATTCGAACAACTCGGGACATTGGGCGACAAATTCTTCGACACAAAAGTTTCAGCTTTCAAGAATTCAGCCAACGATATGCAGTAGTCAAAACGTCTTACTTCCAACTCAGGGAAGCACGTTTGCAGGATATCAAGAATCGTCAAGCCTCTTTGGATACTGACGATCAAGAACTTGCAGAGGGTTGGAAAGTATGGCAAGAAAAGGTTGCACAGACAGCAAGCCATGCCTATGAGTGGGCTATCGACAATGGCATTGCCAAGGAACAAGCCCGTGTAGTTTTGCCTGAAGGCATGACACCTTCAGTAATGTATATGAAGGGAAATCTGAGAAATTGGATTCATTACGTTGAAGTTAGAAGTGGGGATGATACACAGAAAGAACACCGACTGATTGCTCTTGAGATTAAAGAACTTTTGAAAACTGAGTTTCAATTTCTTCGTGAGTTCTGGAATTAATACAACATATCCAGTTTATACAACCTGAAAGATTCAAAAATGACAATCCATGCTGTGTTCCAAGACTATTTGAAGTTTTCGAATTTGGATTTCGTTCCTCAAACGCAAGCCTTGAAAGAAGTTTCTTTTCTTACAGGATATGATTACGAATCGGTAAGAGGAACCGTAATGAATCCTAAAACAGGTGGAATGCGTTCTTTGAAAGCTCAGTTATACACTGGATATGTTCCGGTTCAAAGAACGCGCGGGGTTCATCCGGCTGGATTTCGTAAAATTGGTGGTAAGGTAAAATCTCTCATTTCAGGAAATTCATACGATTGCCCTCGCAAAGATTCAGTAAGAACCTCTATTATTGAACATCTACAGAATTTTGGAAATACACAGTTTCCAGTTATTGCAACTTTTCCAGGGCATGAAGGACTATGTGTAAAACGATTTTTGAAAGAATTTCCTAATGGAACCATCTTGACATTTGAGAATGAACCTGAAGCATCGAAATCATTTGAAAATATGAAGTTAGACACAATCCATAATTTTGGTGAATTCTCGAACACCTATAAGGAATATAAAAAAGAAACAATCGATTTGTTGAATTACGATGCGCATGGTTATCTGTGTGACACAATGCATAATGATTTGTTGGACATTAATAATTCTGGAAATATTAAAATAATTGCTTTGACAGTTCAGAACAACAAACAATTCAGAAATCATGGATATTGGGTTGATGATATGAATTTCATCTATGGTAATTGCATCGATCCAGTTCTTTCTTGTGTTACAGATACTTTGACAAAGTATCGTTTGAATGAACAAATCAAATATAGAAAGACTAATATGAATAGTGCAATTTATATGAGAACTCTTATATTTGTGAGGAAGGATTTGGGTTGAGGTATATTGGTGGTAAGAATAGAATTGCAAAAGATATTGTTCCAATCATACTACAAACTAATCCTGATATTGTGGTCGAACCGTTTTGTGGTGCCTTGAATGTCACAGTCGAACTCATAAAGCAGAAACCAGGATTATATGTCTTTGCATCGGACAATCATTGTGATCTAATAGAAATGTGGAAAGCCATTCAAAATGGATGGCTTCCCCCTTTAGAATTAGACAGGGAGGAATATAATGCCTTAAAGTTACAAAGTAGCTCAGTTCTTCGAACCTTTGCAGGCTACGGCTGTTCCTTTTCTGGGAAATGGTTCGGAGGATATGCTAACGACAAAACGAATAGGAACTATTGTCTCAATGCTCGAAATTCTATCTTAAAGAAAGTCCCGTATCTCAAGAATGTAATTTTCAGCCATGGCGATTATTCAAGTCGCCCAATTCCTAAAAATTCAATTGTCTATTGTGATCCACCATATTTTGGAACTACAAAAGTAGGAGAGGGTAATTCTTTTGACCACAAAGAATTCTGGCAATGGGTAAACTCACTCAAGGTTGAATGCTATGTGTCTGAATACGTTGCCCCACATCATTTCCAAGTAATATGGGAAAAACAAGTCAAAACAGACATGAACACAAAGGATGGAAATAATACCAGAACCGAAAAACTGTTCTGTAAATCTATGACCAAACAAATCAATTCCAACAATTTTAGCAATGAGTTTTGGAAAGATGAAAGTGTTTCGAATTGAAGACAGCTTTGAATGTGGTCCTTATTGCCGAAGCCATATCATAACACATAATATCTATGCAATAAGAAGTGCGAAAATTAGACCCGCGCCTTGGAATGATGGGATATTATATTACTCTGATAAACATCATTTTGGGTTCCAAAATCTTGAAGATTTAAAACGATGGTTCACACAAAAAGATAGGAAATCATTTCAACAAAATAAATACAGAATATGTGTATATGAAGTAAAAGAAAAACATGTAATCGTAGGAAATAAACAAGTTGCCTTCATCAAAAACAAAAGCAAACGCAAAGAAATATTAGACCCATTGACATTCGAGTTAAAGAAGAAAATTGAAAATGTACGGAAGAAACGTAGAAAGTTTGAAGATGAGATTCCTTTCTGATGAAGTATAAACATCGAACCCGTGCTGAACGACGATTGTTCAAAAGCAGAGCAAAACAACGTGCTGAAAAAGTATTTGGAGGAGATCGCAAGTCGTATAGATTTGCCGACAACATGAAATCATGCTCTTGTTGGATGTGTCAAAATCCAAGACGTTCGCAAAAGGGTTCTAAAAAATTGACCATTCAAGAACGTAGATTTATTGAGGAGAGCACGAATGACATCGAGCATTCAATTATCAATTGAAGACGACGAATTGATTGTTTATCTTTTTGAACATGATGATGAAGGTAGGGAATGGATTAAAGCTTCAAGTTCAATTGAAATACGTGAATTGAAGAAAGTTTTGCAAAAATTAGATTCAGAAGAAAATATCAAAATTAACAAATTTGAACAATGGAAAAATTCACAATGAATATTAAAACCAAGAATAAGCGTTACGAAAAAGAACAAAAGCGGCTTGACTTGCAGTACCAGAACATGGTAAAAGCCAAGCCACGGGAGGAAGCATGGCGAGAATACAAGGCAACGGGAAAGAAATACAAGTGAAGAAAATTGAAAAAGAGAATAAAGAACTGAACATTCCAGTTGAGATAGAGGAAGAATTTGACAAACTGGAATGTTACGATTCTTATCTAATTCTTCCGAATAACCAAACCATAAGAAAACTATTTCAGAATGAATATGAATCAACCTTTGGAGAATAACAATATGGATTTGATGCCAGCCGAAGAAGCCTATCAAATTTCAATGGAAAATATTCCAGAACAAGTAAAATCCCTAATTGATAAAATGGTTATTGAAATCGAACATTCATGTGACCTCGGATATACATCCGCTCAAATGCATGTGGATCGTCGCCTTGGAAACAATCCTGCATTTCTGACAGCAGTTTATAAAGAATTTGAAGAGAAGCACTACAATGTTTATTTGGAAGAAGTTGAGGAAGGTGGACGATTTCATCTAACGGTTTTCTGGGAACCATTCGTTGAAATTGAAGAAAACGAAGTCCTTGAAAATGCAAAAGCTGTTTGATAATGAGTAATCGAACTGTATTGGAATTCAATCACGATGTTGATTGGACTGAAGATGTAGATGGTTTGGTAAAAGTCTTGAATGCAATTCGACGTTCTGCACCAATCGGGGATAAAGACTTTCAGGAAACTATTGAAGTTCATTTTGGGATTTCCTACATCGAAACCCGACACCATACGACAGATCGAATTGATGAAAGATTAAAAGAATCAATTCGTGAAAATTCTGTCCTTCTAGATGAATTATTCAACACAGATTCGAGCTATTGTCTAGACAAAACTTAAGTCTCTGATTTCCTAAGTACAGAACGCCCTCAGTCAATTCAGACTCGGGGCGTTCAACCTTTTAGAGCCCAATTATTCACATCACATCCTATTTTTTGGAAGGAATTTTCATGTCTGCTGTTGATACAAAACAAATGCTAAGCGATGCCAAATTTTATGAAAGCTACTCACGATGGGATGACAAACTAGGACGATATGAGACGTGGGATGAGTCGGTTACTAGAGTTATGGATATGCATCGTGGTTATTACAAAGACAGATTGACCCCGGAACTAGAAGCCTACTTTCAAGAAGCCACAGACGCCTATAAAGCCAAACGAGTTCTAGGATCACAACGAACATTACAATTTGGTGGTGCCCAATTAATAAAGAACCCAGCCAAGAATTTTAATTGTGCATTCGCATACGCAGATCGTCCAGAATTCTTTGGGGAATGTTTCTTTCTATTATTGTCGGGATGTGGAACCGGCTTCTCAGTTCAGAAACATCATATTGATAAACTTCCCGCTATTGTCACACGTTCCAAAAATCCAAAATTGCACGTTGTCGATGATTCAATTGAAGGTTGGGCAACCGCTGCTGATGTGTTACTATCATCATATTTTGAAAATGGTGGAAAGCATCCAGAGTTCAAAGGACATCGCGTCTATTTCGACTTGACAAAAATTCGACCAAAAGGCGCTATGATTTCAGGTGGTTTCAAAGCACCAGGACCAGACGGACTTAGACTTGCCTTGGACCGAATTGAATTCCTACTTCAGGGATTGGTTATTAAAACCAAGAAAGTTCGCCTAAAATCAATTGAAATTTATGACATTGTAATGCACATTTCTGATGCTGTTCTTTCAGGCGGACTGCGACGTTCTGCCTCAATATGTATTTTCTCACCAGATGATGAAGACATGTTGGCTGCAAAGACTGGCAATTGGTTTACTGAAAATCCACAAAGAGCACGTTCGAACAATTCGGCAATGCTTGTTCGAGATGAAGTGACCAGGGAACAATTCGCTAATGTAATGAAGAATGTCAGAGAATTCGGGGAACCTGGATTTATCTTTGCTGAATCAACGGAATTTGGATATAATCCATGTGTGGAAATTGGACTTTATCCAGTAGCGGAAGATGGGAGAACGGGTTGGGAACTCTGCAATCTATCTGACATCAATGGTTCAATGTGCGATACTAAAGAAAATTTCTTTCAAGCATGTCGAGCCGCTTCAATTCTCGGAACCCTACAAGCTGGATATACCAAATTCAATTTCCTTTCGCCAGTGACACAAGAAATTTGCGAACGTGAATCCTTGCTTGGGGTTTCTATCAATGGTTGGATGTCAAATCCAGTTGTTCTGTTTGATGAAGTTAATATGAAAGAAGGTGCTGAAGTTGTTAAGAAAGTAAATCGCGAAGTTGCAGCCCTGCTTGGCATTAAACCAGCCGCCAGAACCACAACAACAAAGCCGAGTGGTAATTCTGGTGTCATCCTCAAAACCCCGTCTGGTATCCATCCAGACCATTCTAAACGCTATTTCCGCAACGTTCAGATGAACAAACTATCTGAAGTTTCTCAACTGATTTTGGATTCAAATCCCAACATGGTTGAGGATTCAGTTTGGTCAGCAAATCACACTGACTATGTAATTTCATTCCCCATTATTTCAAAAGAAGGTTCGCTTTACAAAGACACAATTCGAGGAATCAAACATCTCGAATTTGTCAAAAAAGCTCAACAGAATTGGGTTGAGCATGGAACTAATGTTGATTTGTGTGTCGATCCCCGTCTACGTCACAATATCTCAAATACGATTGTCGTAGATGACTGGGAAGAAGTAGAACAATACCTTTTTGACAATCGAAAATTCTTTGCTGGCGTCTCATTGATTTCTGATATTGGGGATCGAGTTTATAATCAGGCACCAAATACAGAAGTTCGAGACCATCATGAAATCATTTCCCGTTATGGAACCGGAGCCTTGTTTGCCTCGGGATTGATTGTGGATGGCTTGAAAGTGTTTGACAATCTCTGGGAAGCCTGCACATATGTCAAGCAGTCGTTGTTTTCCTCAGATGGAAATGTCAATACCGATACAATCATGAAGGATGATTGGTGCCGACGATTTGATAAATTTTCCAAGAATTACTTTGATGGAAATCTTCATGAAACTGAAATGTGTCTGAAAGACATTTATCTGTTGCACAAATGGGAAAAGATTCAACAGAACTTCAGTCCTGTGGAATTTGTTAATGATCTACATGAACGCAAATACATTGATGTAGACACCTTAGCCGCTGCAAGTTGCGCCGGAGTTCAGGAAAATGGTGAGGTTGGTTGCCTAGTTTAAATACAAAAATGGCTGGAACTCTGTCCTATAAAGGAAGAGTTCCAGCCATTTCAATTCTA
>TARA_R110000868_G_scaffold117600_16_pt1 | contig 31968 bp, 35 predicted proteins | sample TARA_R110000868 | Tara Oceans TARA_R110000868 (sample SAMEA4397489) | marine metagenome | biome: Polar Biome; feature: [SRF] surface water layer (ENVO:00010504); material: water (ENVO:00002006), including particulate matter (ENVO:01000060) such as... | depth 5 m | reverse complement strand
GAATCAGATAGCCGTAAGGATGAATCTTACGCCTTAAGTTATACAGGTGAACGTCAACAGTTTTGGGATGAACAGTCATATCACCCCAAACATTCTGTAGAATATCTTGCCGCTCAACTTCTCGAATATCATTTCCTAAAAATAGTTTTAATAGGGCGACTTGCTTACCGGTCAGGTTACTTATCATATGGCCATCGAGATAAACTTCTTGCTCGCGCTCTAGTCGCTTCTCAATTTGATTGAAGATATTTTCAATTTTTACAATCAACTCAGACTTTCTAAATGGTTTTGTAAGGTAGTCGAGAGCGCCCCCCTTAAAGGCAGTACGTATCGAACTCATCTCTTCATCACTTGAAACCACAATAAAAGATTTGTTATTGAGGCATCCTGTATCTTTTAAAAGAGACATGAAGTGGCCGTCTTTTAAAGTTAGGTCTGCGACGATAAGAATATCGTTGAAATGATGCTGTTTAAATTTTTCGAGACGCTTTTGAAAATCTTTGAGTGCATCAAAAAAAACCACTTCATAAATAGGCCCAAGAATTTCCTGATAAACAAAGCGACAGCCAGGATCATCTTCTAAAATCCAAATTTGTTTATCTTGCGTTAGCAGCATTGGAGTCCTATGCGAACAGTCGTTGAAACAGGTTTAAGTGCACGAAAAATGTATCTTCTTTGTCGTTTGTTCTTAAGTCCCCAATAATATCACGCCCATGAGCCAGTCTCTCTAGCACTTGGATTTCACCTAATAATTCTAAGATGTTAGCGATTGGAAACTCAGACTTCAAATAAAGATCTGCCAACATTTCGGTGCGAAGCTGACCCTTTGGAACCCTAATGGCCAACATATCGGCCGAGTCATCTTCAAAGAAGTTGATCTCCCCTTCATTCGAACTTAGCCAATTAAAAAATGGCACCAAACACAGGGCTTCTAACCAGCCAAACGATAGGCTGCGAAGTCGTTTTGAGTTTTCTAAAGAGTAATTAATGTCGGGACGTGCTCTTGGAATGATAAGGGCCAAAGCTTTAGAGAATTCTAGTGCTTGAGTAAGATCAAATACTTTGTCTTCATTACTAAGTAGACGTTTAAAGCCATGGTTAAGAATGCGGCTAGACTTAACCGTTTGTTCCATTTGCCCTGTCGCCACAGAGAGCTTATGCCCATAATCTCTAAGCCGCGACTCATCAAAGCTATTCATCGTATCGTTCATTTCATCATTACAAAAATTAACAACATGCATTGCGCCGAGTAAGTCATGATTAACTCGAGCCGTAGCCTCTAAGCTCAATTTTAATAAAATATGGTGTTTATACTCAGAATTCATTTAGACAAAATTTATTGGCAAGCTAGTCCATGTGTCAACTTTCTTATATCTTGGAGCTTTCTTTTTAGGATGTTTAATTATGCGTGACGAAATATTTGGCAAAAAGAAAGGCCAAATTGATAACTTCAGCTTCAACCAAGAAGTAGCGGCCGTCTTTGATGACATGGTCGAACGATCAATTCCCAATTACGGTGAAGTTCACCGGATTGTTGCCGATATGGTGAGACGCTATCTCGCTAGCGGTGCCACTGTTTATGACCTAGGGTGTTCCACTGGTTCGACTATGGTGCTTATGCACAATACGGCCAAGCAAGAAAATAAAGTTTTAAATCTTATTGGTGTTGATGCCTCTAAGGCCATGCTGGAGAAATGTTCGAGTAAACTTAAAGAGCACCATGTAGAAGCAAAACTCATAGAGGGAGACTTGCTCGATCTCGATTATGAAAGCTGCGATATGATTGTCATGGATTACACTTTGCAATTTATTCCACTTGAACAAAGAAGCACACTTTTAAGCAAGCTCTTCCAAGCACTTAAACCCGGTGGGCGTTTTGTTATGGCCGAAAAGATCGCCTCTTCAAATCCGAAAATTCAAGAAATGATCACCGATCTTTATTATGACTTCAAAAGAAGAAATGGTTATTCCGAACTTGAGATCTCTCAAAAGCGAGAAGCTCTGGAAAATGTCATGACACCTTTAACCCCAACCCAACAAATTTCAATGCTCGAAGTTGCTGGCTTTACACAAGTCGACATGGTTTTTCGTTGGTATAATTTTGCGGCATGGTTGGCGATCAAATGACATTTTTTGAAGAATTAAGACAAGAGCGCAAGCAGTGGTGGAGTCGAAAAGATGGCCAGCGTCTACGTGCAAGTTTAGATTCGTTGCCCGAAATCGAAAGTTCTTTTCATGTCGAAGCAGGTCGAGTTTGTGTTGGCAACACAAGCAACAAAAATCATAAGGACCAGTGGCTTGAAAGCGCCAAAAATCTTATTCCTTGGAAAAAAGGCCCTTTTCAACTTTTTGATCAACATATCGATGCTGAGTGGAGAAGTGATTTAAAGTGGGACCGGCTCGCTCCTCACCTTGGCAATATTGAAGGCGCCCAAGTTTTAGATATCGGCTGTAATAACGGCTATTTTCTTTTTCGCCTGGCCGAACTTAAAGTGGCCATGGCCCATGGCATAGATCCCGTTCTTCCATTTGCAGCACAGTTTGAACTTATTCATCGTGCCAGCGGACTAGATAACGTAAAGTTTGATCTTTTTGGCATGGAGCACGTCGATAGCTGGAGCGAGAAATGGGATATGATTTTTCATATGGGCATCATCTATCATCATCGCTCGCCGGTACATCAACTTTTGGCCATTAGAGAAGCACTCAAACCAGGTGGTATCGCTTATATTGAAACGATCGGTATTCCAGGTGAAGACAGCTCAGCACTTTTCCCACCAGATCGTTATGCGCGCATGGGCAATGTGTGGTTTGTTCCCACTCTCTCCTGTTTAATGAATTGGGCCGAAAAAGCGAAATTTATTAATATTCAAGTTATCGCAGATACCGATCTCACCCAGGAAGAACAACGTTTGACTCCATGGTGTCCACCTCCGTCACAATCCCTCACCGACGGTCTTGACCCACTAGATCCAAGTAAAACAATTGAAGGTCATCCCGCTCCTAGACGCTTTATGATCAAAATTGAGAAGAAAGGTGGAAAGTGAAAGAGCATACTAAGCGTGCTCTCTTTCTTTTTTTAGGTTGGCTCTCTATTGCTGTTGGCATTGCAGGTATTTTTCTCCCCATCGTTCCAACCACTCCATTAGCAATTTTGGCAGCTTGGTTTTTTTCAAGATCATCGGTACGTTGGCATGCCTGGTTACTGCAACACAAAATCTTTGGCCCAACCATTGCGACATGGGAAGCCCACGGAGTGATTAGTTCGAAGGCCAAAACTTTGGCTACAACTATGATGGTAATTCTGTTTTCGTACACACTTATTTTTGTCGATGTGAATGTACTCATAAAGTCAGTCGTATCTGTCATTGGAATTTGTGTTCTGATCTTCATCTGGACCAGACCCTCTAGAGCTCCTCATGATTGAAGTCAAAGAGTCAATTTTTGATTTTGATAAGCAAGCTTGGAATGATTTAGTCCCGGATAATCATCCATTCTTGAAGTACGAGTTCTTCCAAGCCTTGGAAGAAAGTAAATGTATTGGCGCTGAGTCAGGATGGCTTCCATTTTATTTAACGTCACCCTCTGGCGTTCTTCCCATTTTCTTAAAAAGTCATAGTTATGGTGAATTTATTTTTGACTGGTCATGGGCCCAAGCCTATGAAAAATATCGACTTCCCTACTATCCCAAATTAACCTGTGCCATCCCCCATTCTCCAGTCAGTGCCCCTAAGCTTATTACAACGAAGTCAGATCAAACAATTTCGGACTTTCTACCAACGATTGAGGAACTATCACAGAAATATAATTGCTCATCTTATCACTTCCTTTTTACCACTCAAAAAGAGAGTCAAGCTCTACAAGGTGCCGACATACAAGAGAGGCATTCACTTCAATTTCACTGGAAAAATCGTCAATACGCTAATTTTAATGATTTTCTAAATACACTCAAAAAAGACAAGAGAAAAAACATTAAAAAAGAACGCGAAAAATTACACGCTAGCAGTATTCAGATTATACAGAAAACAGGAAATGAAATAACTAAAGCTGACGCAGATTTTTTGGCCAAAGTGTACTTAAACACAATTGAAAAAAAGTGGTCACAAGCTTATCTCAATCAAGATTTTTTTACGCGTTGGCTAGATTATCAAAAAGAACAAATTATTCTTTTCATTGCCTATGACAATGATTCTCCCATTGCCTGCGCCATTCACCTAAAAAGCGACACCACACTCTACGGCCGCTATTGGGGTTGCCTCAAAGATATACCTTTCCTGCATTTTGAACTTTGCTACTACCTGGCCATCGAATTCGCCATTAAGTACAAGCTTGAGTTTGTGGAAGCTGGGGCTCAAGGAGAACAAAAGCTACTTAGAGGATTTGAACCTGTAACGATTCTGTCTCATCACAAAATTATGCACACAGGTTTTGCCAGAGCGATTCATACATTTATTGAGAATGAGAAAGAACATATTGCACAGTTAAAAGTAGAGTATGAAGCAGCATTGCCCTTTAAGAAGACTAGCGGCCGATAATAATTTTCTTTCCTTTATAAAAGCACAGGGTTTTACCCACAAAGCTGGTCTTTTCCCCTTCAACAACAATCCCATTGCCATCAGCAACGCCATAAATGGGATAGTCTATAAGCTTAGATTGATTGATCAACTCTCTTTCATACCTTTTAGAATTTCTATAATGGGGAAAGAACTCAAAGTTTACCAGTTTAAGTGCTCGAAGGTCTCGTAGATGTTCTTCATTTTCATCACAGTCAAACTCGGGATAACTGGCCGAGCTAATATCCGGAGTCATCAATATTCCACCTGCCGACAATCCTGTTAGAACCCCACCATTTCGAACAAACTCTTTAATTTTCGTCATCAATTTGGTTCGTCTTAACCACTTGAGAAAATAAAACGTATTTCCTCCTGAGAGATGGATAATATTTGCGCTAAACACTTGTGTCAGCATGGTTTGATCAAAGGGGACATCAATGGGGAAATATAAGAATCTGCCGACTCCAAGTTCTTGAAAGCCTCTAGCAAATTCCAAGAAATCACTCTCAGCATCAATTGAACAGGCCGGGATATAGGCAATAACCGGATCTTTTTCCCGGCACATACGAAGAGCTTCACGATTTAGTTTAATATTATCTTCGCTGTGACCACCACCATGAAAAACTAGTCTCACAGACCCTCGCGGTATTCTCTAACAATTTTAACCATGGTCTTCATGAGTTTTTCTCTTGGCTTTCTACGCGATGGTTCTTGCGATCGCTTAAAGTCGGGATCTAAATTTTGAAACTCAGAAAATTCTCTAAGCACTAAGTACATATCATCAGCGTTAAGTTTAGGCTTGGCGTGCATCACTTTATCAACAATCGTTGTGACAGCATCACCTGTGACGCGATCATATTTATTAATGACACTCGATCTCATAGTGAGACCCAGTAAAACTTGTTTTGGTTTACCAGCAAGTCCCACTAACTCGCGGTATTGCGTTTGAAAAATTTTGATTTTTGTTTTTAAAGTTGAATTCAAAGCGACGTCTTCGTCGCTGGCATAGCTGCTTCTAATAATATCAATGAACTCTTCATCACTTAAGAGTTCACTCTCCCCTCTTGCTAAATAAATCTGCGGTAGCTCGCGCAAAATGTCTCGCATACAATAAATGGCATTTCGGTTAACGCCATCGGCGACTTCAATAAGTCCTTCAGAGCTTTTTGCTGTTTCAAACCACGAGTAAATCTTTCTAAACTCTGCGATGACTTGGCGATGGCTTTTAAAAATATAGTCTTTCGATTTATTGTTAAAGCCAAGTTTCTCAAGAAGGTTATAGTCTTTTTGTTCATCAAAAATTTTATCAAAGTTCTGTAGTGATTGATGGGTCGCAAAGTCTTTAATACTTCTTTTATTGCCAGTTTTTAGATAGTCGAACATTTGGGCAAACGTCTGGACTAAGTACTTCGCTTTTTGTTTTTGCTCTACGATTGTCGTTGAGAAACGTTCAACATCATCATAGCGATACTCAGAGTGGAACAGACCAAATTGTCTGATGGAGCCATAGTCAATAATTCCACCGTCCATCAAAATATTATCGCCATCCCAGTCCAGCCAGCAGAAGATATAATCATCTTCAAACTTAGCCGTGGTTCTAGCAAATTGCTCTGTAATCCAGTCTAGACATAGATTGTATTGAGCAGACTTTGTTTTTGGTATTGAATCGAAAACTTTGTTTTTAAACTGCTGATGAATCCATTGATCACACAAGATACTAAGAGCGGTTTGATCATTTTGTTTAAGCCATGCAAAAAAATGTGATGGTCTAAGAAGATTAGGGTGAACTCGAACAGTTAATCCAATATTTCCGCCGTAGTCCAAAACAAGGAGTGCCCGCTCTGTAGAGTAGCCATTCTTATGCATAATTTCTGAGAAAAATGCCGTCGAAAATCCTTCGTCAAGTTCACTATAGCCACAACCATAAGAAATTGAAGGGTCCCCGCTTTCAAAGAACTTTCCTTGAATCGCCGTTGCAGGAGACAAGCAAGTTGCTCCACTTCCACAAGAAGAGACATCCCATACTCTGCCGCCTTTCCCTTTGAATTGACCATTCCATACACTGCGACCATCTCCAGAAGTTTTACCTGTTTTATTAGGGTGCTGAAGTTGAAGGTAGCGTGTGGCCATATAGCGGTGAGGACGGATTTCTTTTTCGGGAAACTTTCGTTTATTGAGTTCATCAAACTCATTAATAATGATGATACTGAATGTTTCCATTAGTTTTTTTTCAAGCGCTGAATTCATCTGCTCTGGATGATCGGCTTCTATAAGACCCATTTCCTTGGCCAAAGCAAAGTTGAAGTAAGCAATCTTGGCACCTTTTCGGCTGCGTGCTTTATAAGTCACTACCATTTGCGGTAGGGCCTGTTGCAATGGATGTCGACCATCGAGCTGATCAAAGCCACCGTAACTGGTATGACTAGAGTGATTATTATTTGCGCGTCCATGTGCCATATAAGCTCCTGCTTTGTGTCGGCACTATAAGTATAGCAAATAAGTTTATTCGAGTTTGAGAAGCTGGCTTCTTATTCCCGTCCAAAAGACTCGGTGAAATTTTTAAACTGTTCTTTATCCAGTAGATCTTCGCCTCTTAGGTAGTTGAACAAGTCACGTTTTGAGTCATCTCCCCAAAAAAGCTCCTCGCCAATGAGAAACGTAGGTGTCCCAAAGACTTTATTTTCAATAGCTTGAGCGACATTTTGCTTAAGCTCTCGTCTGCATTCTTTAGATGAAGCAACTGCATCTAAACCTGAGCATTCTGGTAAGTTCAAAATAACTTCCGGATCTCCGAGATCAAGACCTTTTTCCCAAGCAGTACGAAATAGAGCATCAATAACTTTAAAATCACCTTTTGCGGCGATGGCCATGCGAAGTGCCAGTGAAGAATTAAAGGGAAGTTTAGCAGGCATTACAAAAGGAATATCTCGAGATCTTGCGCTTCTAAGACAATGCTTCCAAAGATAATTGCGCTTAGGTTCTATTTCGGCCGGGCCTTTTGTCTCATAGTGATGAATAACCTGAGCCAAAACGACGGGAACCGCTTCAATATTCAAGTCACTGTCTCTAACCCATGTCCAGGCCAAGTAGGAGTAAGGTGATAAAAAATCAAAATAAAATTTAATTTTTGAACTCGTGGTATGATCAGACATGCTTAAATACCTTCCATTTTTATTATTATTTTCCTGCATGAGTAAAACTGAGTTCACCAAGGATGAGTGCGAAACTCTATCACTTGAGAGCTATCGCGGGTCACCCAAGTCAGCTCACCAGCTCAGAGAGTATTGCTCAAATTACAAACTCACTTATACAAAAAATCACTGTCAAAAAGCATTTGAGTTATTGATTCTTGAAAATCGTCCCGAAGTCATCAAACAGAAGTTTGGAGAGCGGGCCCTTGAGTGCTTTGATCAACGCCAAAAAGATAAGTTTTTAAGCTCACCAAATTAGAGAGAGCTTCCCACAATAACAATGCCTGCTCCCACTGCTGCTAGAGTTAGGAGTATATAAAGATTTCTTTTGCCGGCCGCTTTCGCCTTCGGATCGAGTTTTACTTTTTTGTTTTTAGGTTTTTTAGCCATTTCAATCATCCCCTTATAGACTAAAGGCTACCAAAGAGGATTCATTTGAGTCAATTAACACTTGTAGCTCTCGTCATCTTAATTGCCATTTTATGGAAATTTGCCCCGTGGTCTCGAGCACAGCGAATTCTTTCCTATGATTTTCCAGAAGGCTGGTGGCGTCATGTCGCTCTTATCGATCCTAGTCATGAAAGCTGGAGCAATCGCAGGAAAAAGCACTTTGAGGACTACGCGCGACTATTTGTTGATCGAGTTGAGTTCGTTCTCTCCCCTTCAATGCAAGAAGATTTTGAAATAAAACATAGAATAGCCTTCGCAACTCAAGCCTTTTTACTATTTGAAAATATTTCGCCTGATCCTCTTAGGAATATTGAAAAAATTTATATCGTGAGCTCATTTTCTGATGCTCAAGAATCCTACGGCTTGTTGTGTCTTTCTTGGTCTGAAATTGATTTGAACTATGAGCGATTGATAGATGCGACTGAACTTTCGATGAGAGTCAGGACTGATGACAAGAAATACTTAGCAGCCTTTGTAAATCATCAATTGGTTGATCTGCCTGAGATCAAGGCGCGACTAGAGCAAGTTCTTGGCACAAAAGTCTCTTAATTGAGCAGATGCTGTGCGATACCAAAAGGCATCAATACGGCCAGTGCAACCGAGAGAACTATGGCAAGGCCCACGAGGATAATTGCGACGGTCTTTCCGCCAAGCTTAAAGATTTGCATTCTGCTATTATAGATCAAAACCATATTTTTTGGAAAGTTATCAATATGTTCGTACTTATTTTAGGCTTAGGTCGTACAGGTAGACATTTATCTGCTCTTTTAAAGAATCAAGGCCACCAGGTGGCAGGTACAACCACGCGAGCAGACCCAGAACTGGCTAAAACAGGGGTTATTCCGATCATTTGGACCTCCGAACTTGGGACCCAGGCTTTGCCCGATGCCGATTGCATTGTCTGTGCTTTTCCGCCAAATGACTTTTATCCGGTCCAATTGGCGGCCCTAGTCATGCGCTATCCAAATAAGCGAATCATCCAGATTAGCTCAACAGGAGTCTTTGGCGCTAACCAAGGTGAACTCGACGAAAGCACGCATCCGATTGCCAACTCTCCAAGAAGCCAGCTTCTCCTAGAGGCCGAAGCGGAAATTTTAAAACACCCTACTGGTCAAATTGTAAGGGCAGGTGGCCTTTATGATGAAGAAAATCATCCAATAAGTTTTTTAGCCGGCAAGAAAGAAATTAAGAATCCACTCGGGAAGATCAACTTAATCCATCGCCAAGACCTAGCTGAAATTATTTTTGATTTGATTGTCTCAAACCAGGAACACAAGATCACTCACGCCGTTAATCCTGACCATCCTACCAGAGAGGAATATTATCTAAAAAAAGCAAAGGAACTTGATTTGGCGACACCTGAGTTTGAAGAGCTGACCAGTGAAAGCAAAGAAGTTAAGACAAGACTGCAAAGACAGTGGCGCAAACTATAAAGGGAGGGTTTCCCCTCCCCACTTATAAACTAGAGCATGATTAAAAGAAAGATAATCGCTAGGGCCGGAGAAAATGCCCAGATTGCAACAGTTGCAGAAATCACAAGATAGTAAATTAGACCAATCAATGCCAGGGCACCTAAGACATAAAGTGCAACATAAATTTGATACTCTGTGATTGAAGCAATTGAGCGACCATCATTATTTGAAACTTTCGCAAATGAATCATTTTCAACTTTTGACTTAAGATCCAAAAGGTAATCGGCAGTTGTTGCAAATTGAGATAATTCATCATTGATCATTTCAACTTGAGTCGCTTCTTCTTGGTCGAGGCTTTGCGCCTTTTTCTCAAGAATATCAAGAAGTTCTACGCCCTCCGCTTCACTACTAATTTCACTTAGACTCGGATCAAGCTTAATAAGCTTTTTCATTTTTCGATCGAGTACTCTAAGACGCTTGTCTTGATCTTGGTGCTTGAAAATATCATTTAAAAGATCGCGTCTTTTATCAAAGTTTTTTGCAACCTTCTTTTCAGCTTTAACCTTTAAATCTTCAATAGAAGTTGGCTTTTTCTGCTCTTTCTTAATTGCAAGATCCAAGCCTTTAATGAGTCTTTTATTAGCATTCTCTTTAGAGACAACTGCTTTAGACTTAGTTAATTCAATTGTCCCCGCATAAGTTGTACTCACAAGTACTACTGACAAAAACAATGCAATAAATGCGCGATAAAAAGCCATACGAAGCCCCCAGTTTTTTTGTAATGCTGATTTCTAGCAAGCAATACACAAGGGGCCCATAGGACTTGTAATTATTACAGTAAAAGTACTTGGGAATTATTTCGAACGACTAGCCAAGCTTCGTCATTCCGGCCATATAAGGCCTTAATTTTTCGGGAATATTAATCGAGCCATCTTCGTTTTGATGACACTCGAGGAAACTAACTAGGATGCGAGGTGTGGCCACTGCCGTGTTGTTAAGGGTGTGAACGAACTCAACCTTACCCTCGCTATTTCTGTAGCGAAGATTACTACGTCTAGCTTGCCAGTCGTGAAGCGAAGAACAGGAATGTGTTTCGCGGTACTTTTCTTCGCTTGGAACCCAGCATTCAATATCGTACATGCGAACTTTACCCGCTCCCATATCGCCAGTGCAGACTTCCACAATGCGATAAGGCAGCTCGAAAGCGTTAACGATTTCTTCAGATGTTTCGAGAAGTTTTTTATGCCACTTCTTCGACTCTTCTTCATCGTTCTTGCAAAGTATATATTGTTCAACTTTCATAAATTGATGAACACGGATTAAACCGCGAACATCTTTACCGTAACTTCCGGCTTCACTTCTAAAGCAAGGAGAATAACCAGCATAAAGAATCGGCAATTGTTTTTCATCTAGTAACTCTCCTGTATGAAGAGAGTTGGCTTGAACTTCGGCCGTACCCGATAAATAAAGATCTTGCTCGGGCAAGTGATAAACCTGATCACGACCAGTAGGAAAATGTCCCGTGCCATAAAGAGCGTGCTCTCTAACAAGAGCGGGGAAACTGGCCAGCGTGAAGCCTTTTGATTGCAAGAGATCTAATGCAAAACGATGAATGGCCATTTCAAGTAAAACCATTTCATTTCTAAGGCTATAAGATCTCGAACCACAAACGCTGGCAACTTTTTCAAATTCGGCCCAGCCATGCTTATCTAGAATTTCCACGTGGTCTAATGGCTTGAAGCTGAACTGAGGAAGCTTTCCGGCCAACTTCACTTCTACGTTTTCACTGTCATCTTTTCCAATCGGCGCTTCTGGTGAAGGAATCATCGGAACTAAGTAGAGTAAGTTTTTAAGCTTTTCTTCTTCTTCACTCAGCTTTGGTTTCATAGCATCAAGCTCTGCACCAATCTTTCTTCCTTCTTCAATTAAAGCAGGACGTTCTTCTTTTGTGGCACCAGGAATTTTCTTGGAGTGTGAATTTCTTTTTTCCTGTAATTCTTGGGCAGCTTGCTTAAGCTTTAAGACAATTTGATCTTGGGCCAGAAGGTCATCTAAATTTAGACCTACTTTTTTTTGAACAATGGCCTTTTTCACGAGCTCTGGGTTTTCGCGAATAAATTTAAGATCGAGCATGCTTTCTCCACTATAAAGACAGGACTTAAAACCGGTTCATGTTACTCAAGGAATGGGCATTAGACTAGCGTAAGTGCTGATAATATCGAAAAGGCTCTATTTGAGCTCTTCAGGCACACCTTCCTTTAACTCATTGAAAACACGATAGTTTTGTTACCCACTGGTAAAATTTTATTGCCTACTCAAGAAAAAGTTTGGCAAGCCGAACAGTTGGTGTATTATTCAATCAGAGGGTTATATGTACGTCTGTATTTGCAATAACATTACTGAAGATCAAGTCAAAAACGTTGTCGCCAAAGGCCTCACCGGTAAAGATGCGCTCTCCCACCTGGGCGTTGGCTCTGGCTGCGGTATTTGCGTTATGGATGCTATTGATCGTCTTAGTCACGACCAAAATGCTGCTGCACCTAACTTGACCCAAGCCTTGCCGTCGAATAAGTAAAACTCCAGTCTCTCCCATCAAACAATTCTCTGCATGGTCCGACCTGAAAAATCAGTGTAGACTCTCCCTAATATTGAATTTTATTGGAGCTCCTCATGAAAGGTTCACAGAAAGTAATTGATGCACTCAACGCCGTGCTCACCAGAGAACTCACCGCTATTAACCAGTACTTCTTGCATGCGAGAATGTTACAAAACTGGGGCTTAGAAAAGCTTGGAGTACTAGAGTACAAGGCTTCTATCGACGAAATGAAGCACGCAGATGAATTGATCAAGCGTATTCTATTTCTTGATGGTCTACCGAATCTGCAAAAGCTCGATAAGCTGGAAATTGGTCAAACTCTTGAGGAAGTTATCGCAGCAGATCTCAAGGTCGAATACCACGCTCTACCAATTCTCAAAGACAGCATCAAGCTATGTGAAGCCGAGCAGGATTACGTTTCAAGAGAGCTATTCGAATCAATTTTGGCCAGTGAAGAACACCATATCGATTGGCTCGAAACGCAACAACAGCTCATTAAGAGCGTAGGCGTACAAAACTACATGCAATCGCAAATCGAGATGAAAGAGCCGGAATAGAAAATTCGAAAAACTTTATAAAAAAGCCCTCGAAAGAGGGCTTTCTTGTTTTCGGATCGCTATAAAGTAAAGTACTTTTATAGAAACAATAATGAGGGGTATTTCATGAAGGCTATCATTGGAGTCATCATCGCGGCTTTAGTCGGCGGTTTGGTCTATTTAAAATTCTTTGCATCAGACTTCACGGTTGAGTATCGAGATGAGTTCTATGCTGTCGTTAAAACAGTGACTGTCGATACTGCTAATTCTACGAATCAGATTGAAGCGACTTTTAACGAAATCCTACAGATCTACTCCCCAAAGGCTCAAACTGGCATTGTTAGAACAATAGGTGTCAATGAAAGCGAATTTACCTTCCAAGTTGGCTACCTCATAAAAGCAGATGATGAAGAAGTTCCTGAGTCCATGGAAATTGTCACAATTCCGGCCGGTACAGTTGCCGAACTCACTGTCTATGGTCCTTACACAGAATCTTACAAGTCATTTCCAACTCTCATCGAGAAGATCAAGGAGTCTGACTTAGAAGTTAGCGGCCCAGCCTATCAACTCTTCTTCGATGATCCTGCTCTGGTCAGCGAGCCAAGCCTTAGAGCTGCCCTTGTTTTCCCGGTGGAGTAAATTTGATCGCTCAGACGTTTCAACAATCAAAATGGGTTTTTAGCAAAGGAGAAGACCTCGTTCTCTTTGGTGGTGCTACGATTCTTGCAATCTGTGGCAGCTTTTATGTTGAATCTCTGGCAAATTACTTTTGGATGTTTATTCTTTTTGATCAGCCACACGTCTTCACGACATATTTCTATACCTACACGTCAGATCGTTTTTCGACCAAGTTTAAAACCCCTCTCATATTACTTCCCATCGTCTGCTTTCTTCTTTCGCTCCTGATGTGGAAAGGTGTAAGTGATGACTTCGCCTACGCAGTACTTAGTAACTTCTCGGCCTTTCATTTTGCCAAACAACAATCGGCATGGTTTTTCATCTCCAGTGCCAAAGAAGGAAAAAGCCAAGTTGCGCCTAAGTTTGAAGGCTACGTCGATAAATTTGTTATTTACGCGTCCGTTGCTGGTCCACTTCTTCTTTCAATGACTGATATCATCGGTCGCAGTGGCTGGAGAAAACAAGGTGATCTTATTCAAGTACCGGTTTTTTTCGAATGGCCGATTTATATCATCGGCGTAATTTCTTGGATTGCTTACTTAGTGATCCAAGTACAGAAATACAGAACCGAAAAGAAAATCACATGGGGCAAGCACTTTCATCTAGTAAATGCCTTATTTATCTGGAGTATCTACAGGTTAACCATGAGTCCGCAGCTCAGTATTATTGGTCAGCTCTTGATCGTCTTCGGCCACTCTTTTCCGTATATCTACTTAGGACTTCGTTACTATGAAAGTCGTCAGGAAAAAGAAAGATTTTGGCCGGGCATTAAGAACTTAAAAGTCATGGCAATTCTTGTAGTTTTGGCCGGAGTTTTTATTAGCTATATGGAAGTTTTATCTGAGGCTAAATGGTACGCAAACGGAATTATTCCTTGCATCTGGCTTGGACTCATTTTTTCACATTTTCTGATTGATACATTTATGTGGAAACGAGAGACTCACCCAGAGGGCCTACAGTTTTTAAAGGACCGTGAGTAAATGGTAAGCTCATCGCTAACCAAGGCCATGTGGGTTTTTAACAAACGCGACGATCTACTCATTTTCGGCGGCTCAACTCTTATTGCCCTAACGATTGGTCTATTTGTCGATGGTTTTGGCGAGTATTTTTGGATGTATATTCTCCATGACCAGCCTCATGTTTACACCACCTATTTTTATACTTATGGCTCAGATCGTTTCAGTAAGCAGTTTAAAGCGGCACTCATCGCTCTTCCCATTGTAATTTTTGCTCTCGTCATGTTTATCTACCATTCCTACGGCCAGCGAGCGCTTCTTATGGTTCTTGCCAATTATTCTATTTTTCATTTTATTAAACAGCAAACAGCTTGGTTTTTTATCTCAGGAGCCAAAGAAGGACCTAAATCGGCGCAGGAAAACCTTAGCGACAAACTCGTCATTTATAGTTGCGTGGCAGGTCCGGCACTCTTATCCATGATTGATCACGTCGGAAAAAGTGGCTGGCGCTATTCCTGGGATTTAATTTCAATTCCGAGTTGGGCCGAGTCTCCACTTATTTTAATATGGCTTCTCTCCATGGTATTTTACCTTAAAGTCCAAATTGAAAAATATATAAAAACAGGATTTGTTAGTTGGGGGAAAAATTTCCACCTTATGAACGGCATGATGATTTGGATTATCTATCGACTAGAGCCATTTCCCAAGGCGGCAGTCTTTGGTCTACTTCTTCTGGTCTTTGGCCACTCAACGCCCTATTTATTTTTAGGAAAGCGTTACGTCGACTCAAGAAGAGGAAGTGGGGAGAAATTTTTAGGTCTTGTTCACAACCCCAAATTCATGTTGCCAGTGCTTATTCTTTCCACCATTGGGCTAAGTTACGGTGAAGTTGAGACTAGAAATTTTTTCTCGCAAAATATCATTATCAGATCCATTCTGATCACATTTGTTTTTACCCACTTCACACTTGATTCATTTATTTGGCGAAAAGACATTCACCCTGAAGGTCTTAGTTTTCTAAAAGATAATTCAAGAAGCTAAAGCCGTAGGCTTCCAGCTGCGCGGTATCGCTTAAGCGATACTCTCCCTTTAACGGATCAATGACGACAAACTCATCACCATCTTTTTTCACCCATGGAGCAATAAGACTCTGTTGTTGTGTAGGCTCAGGTTTTTTGAGCGCACCATAAACCTCAGATGCCACTAAAAAGCGTTGGTCCGAATAATCAGTAAAGATATGACCATTTAACATCCAACCTCTCGCCTTTAAGCTAGCATGAGGCGAATATTTCAAACCACTCATGAGCTCGCTTGCCAGAGGAGTTAACTTGAGACTTGACTCACCTATTAATGCATTTCTTAAATTTTCTCTAAATGATTCACTCCATGTGCCGCGAGCAATTTTACAAATGACTTCCTCTTTATTGGGCTTAGAATCAATTGAGAGCCCCTTTAGAATCGCTACGGAAAGTTCACTTGGATTAACACTTGGTCCTAGTTTTGTTTGTATGACAGGAACTGGAAAAGTATTGTGAGGGAAGGTATCAATTAAGTCTTTATAGCCTCCCCACTTCGTCATAACACAAGACACTCCCTGCTTAAGTAAATCAAAAGGAGCGTAGCCAAAGTTTTCATCCACATGAATACCAGGAAAAACGCCCATACCTTTTTTACTGGCAATATGCTCGGCCCAATGTTCGATGGCCTTATGGCCATGAAAAACAACAAGATCTTGAATTTCTAATATTGCAACAAGATCCCCTAAATGGTCTAAGTAAGCTTCACCACTGATTCCAAAATTAGGCGAGCCAAAGTGATCGTGATGTCCATAGAGATGGAGTTTAGAGCCTCTCGAAATCAATTCATCTTTGATTAGCGAAATGGCCCATAACAAAGTATGAATATTTTTCTGTTCACTTATGCGTCCAATATAATAAAGGTCTTTGGGCTTATAGCGATCAACCTGTTTTTGAGATTTATTCGTTATAAACCCTGCAGGAACTTTGACAACATTCACTTGCTCAAAGCTTTGCTTGGTCATTTCATAATCAGCCTGACAATGAACCACAAAAATGTCTTTTTCTTGGAAGAAAGTTTCCAGCCCCCTAAGCTTTAAAGAAGCATAAAAGATACTAGGTAGTTCGTGGGGATAAGCAATGACAGGAGCCCTTGATTTAAATTTATGACGAATCAGCCGCAGAACATTGATTGTATTCTCGGCCAAAGCTTGAGCAATGACATACTCACACTCAGGTAAGTATTTAAATAATGTGCTTTTATCTATTGGTTGATCAACATCAATTACAATGAGTTCTGTATCGACAGTTTGTTGCTCTATCCAAAATTTCTGAATTTGATCAGAAATTTTAACCAAACTACTCCAATGGTTCTGCTCTTTTGTTTTTAGAAAAAGTATCTTCTTAGTCGAAGCCCCTGAGGCTTTCCATGCTTTCTCATAATTGAGGAATACCGATCGACCTTCACTGCTTTTAAAGAAGTCAAAAGCATTCAGTTCTAATATTTGTTCAAATTTTGGTAAATCGATTCGCTCGACGTTACGATTCCCGAACTTCCCCCTTTCTTCACTTAACAGATAGTTTAGACAACAGGTCGCTTGCGCCTGCTCCATCTCTGTGTCGTAAGTAAAAAAGTTCTGGCCTATGAGATGATAGGGAATCTTAATAAGATTTTCACCTTCTAAGTCGCTATGACCACCAATATCGCTGACGACAAGTGGAAAACCACGTTGCTGAGCTTGCGCCAATGACACCGAGAAATCCTCCATCCAATAGGAGGAGAGACTTAGCATCGTATCAGTTGATTCAAGTTGATCTAGCCATGAAGATGAATCATGCCCTTGGATAATAATAGGTTTTTTACTCCACTCATTATTCTCGATGAAATCGATGACTTCTTTTTTAATACTGTATTGATAGGGCTTAATTTCACTTGAAATATTTAAGAAAGGATCAAACTCACCAATCAATTTCAACCCCACTTTAGGGTTGATCTTTTGCATTTCTTTAACCAAGCTCAAAACGCCCATCATATTTTTAGAGCGAGAAATCCTGCCAGCATAGACGAAGTCAAATTGATCATGAGTGAAACTAGGAAGACTTTTCTCCGTGACCTCTACAGGAAAAAGTTCATAACGATTAATAACTTCAATGATGTTTTCAACTTTTGGACAAATGGCTTGCAAAAGAGCTTTTGCCCTATGACATAAGACATAGATCGTTTTGTGTGCAATCCCGTGTTCTTGAAAATATGCGTAAGATGCTAAGAAATCTCCAAAGAACACAACGTTTCTAGCTCGCTCAAGCTGGGCCATTGTTGGAAGATCAAAGGATTCAAAAATTAAAAGATCTTCGAGGTTTTTTTTATTCGCCCAGACGGTCACGGCATCTTTTAAGATCAATTGGCTTGTTTTTACATTTAACTTTTGTTGGCTCACTTGATGGCCAAATGTTTAATCAGATTGTTAATAACGTTGATTGCACCTTGCGTTTGTGACGAGTCGACAGGACTACAAAACCTCAAAAAACCTCTATTATGCTGATCAAATGACTCGACGTTCGTAAGACTAAAGAAGTCAAAGCCAAAGCTATCACAAAACTTGCCAGGAATATTATAGACCTTACATAGGGCCACAAATCGCTCTCCCGCTTTAACAAACTCGACGCGTTCACGTTGATACATGAACACGTGATTGAGCCTGTGAAGTCGCTCTTTGTGATATTCCCCTATTTCAGCTTTGTAATAGTCCAGCTTGGGAAAAATTGCATTTGAGTTTTCGCGAATGCAGTTGATTCTCCAGCTATTGAGATCTTTAAGGTCTTGATCAAATAAGAATGGATATATTTGATTAATGAGTGCAAAGGCTCCCATATGCGAGACATACTCAGAAATTTTTGTAAACAATTCACTCTCAGTGGCATTAAGAACAACAATAGAGCCCAGTGAATCATACTCATGCCCCAGAGAGTCCAGTTTTAAATGGCTTCTCGTCATGATCAGCGGTAATCCCAACTTTTGTGCTAGAGTCACAACCTTGCTGACATATTCTCCCTGTCGATCAAAACAAGAAGTATCAAAGATAATGGCGACACAATCATCTTGATGCTGCTCAAAACACAGCAGATCCTTTTCATTTAAAAGAGCGGAACTATCGAGAAAGATAATTTTTTTGGATTCATTAGGCTTTTTAAATAATCCTTTAAAGCGATTAATGATGTAGTCAGATTCAAAGTATAGTCGATCAGATGGATTAAAAATCATGGCATCGGGATAGATCAGGTTTAAAACCTGCAAGACGGCGAAATTAGCTGCCTGGCAATTCGTCGTAAATAAGGCTTGGGCCTTTTCATTTAGTTTTTGTTTTTGGTCATAAATTTGACCGTAGATCCCCTCATCCATCAAAGTGTGACCTTGTCTTTGATAGCGGCTATAGAGCGTGAGGTCGTAGTAGTGGAGTTTTTGATTATCAATATTTGTGACGCTTGGCAGCTCCATATTAATTGTATGCAATTTGAGCGCTTTATAAAAAGCTAAGACATCATCAAAGGAAGACACATTTTCGACATTAATTCGCGCGGCAAACTGGCGAAACAATCTAGTCCTAAGACTCTGATAATCTGAATACGTGGACAAGCCTTCCAACATGAAGCGGTTCCTTATAGTTATTCCCTTCGTATTTTATAACGATAGTTCCATTTTGCCATAAATCAGTCATTTTACGACTTTTTCACTTGTGTCTAGGCATATAAATTTGTCACTTATCTAGTAAATATGATGGATTTAGCCTATATTTGAGAAAATCTTATGAATTGGGGAATTCGCATGAGCACTAAAAAAGATACTAGCAAGACCACTGAAAGCAAAAAAGATCAATCAAAGCTAAAAATCCACAAAGATTTCATGGAGTTTGGCCGTATCACCAGTGAAGACCTCAATGATTTCTTCGACAATGATGTGATGAGCTCTTTGACTGCAAGTGCGAAACGTATGAGAGAGAGAAGAATGCGTCGCCGATAATAATACTGGGCAGATAGAAATCTCTAGAAGCCTTCCCTATTAAAGTAAAATCAAGGACTTGTATCAACCGGCAAGTCCTTTCTTTTGTTTAATTACCAAATTCCATTAAGATAGACTCTAGAATCAATAAATATCATTCTGGAGAAGATCATGTCTAAACCTAGCAAGTCCGTGCCTGACCCCAAGAAAGCAGATCAGGCAGCAAGCCCTAAGGCCATCACACTGAGGGATTTTAAGGAGTTTGGACGAATCACCACAGAAGACCTCAATGATTTCTTCGATAATGACGTCATGTCATCCATGACTGCTACGGCTAAGAGAAGACTAGATCGCCGATAGCCCACAATCGGAGCCAATTGTTCCTATTGTAGTTTTTTATTGTGGTTACCATTTACGTTGTATTATCAAGTGTTTAGAATGATCATGTAACAATTGTTTAGGTTTTGAGTAAGTCATCAAATATTATTAAGGCAACGCTTTAATATTTGAAAACCAAAGGATTCAGGCAAATGTCTAAGGATAAAATGAAAACTGAGGTGAAGACGAAAGAGGCTAAAATTAAAGTTCAAAAAGACTTTAAAGAGCTTGGCCGCATTACTGTTGAAGATCTCAATGAATACTTTGACCTAGATCTTATGGCATCTGCCAGAAGAAGAAGAAAGTAATTATACTTAAATATAGGGATACAAAAAATGGCAACGGACAGCAAGAATGCGAAAGCAGAAATTAAAGTAGAAGAATCTCGCCTTAAAGTTCAAAAAGACTTTAAAGAACTTGGCCGCATTACCGTTGAAGATCTCAACGAATACTTTGACCTAGATCTTATGGCATCCGCTAGAAGAAGAAGAAGAGATTAAAAGCCAAGTCAACTATGGTTAATGAGAAGATTTTAAATTGCTGGAAAGAGCACCATTTTTTAAAGGTGCCCTATCTCTACTTACCAAAACATGTAAGTGGCGAAGAGCTGGCAAAACTTCAAGCGCTCAAGATTGATTTTGATGCCAAGCCTGTCCCTCTTTACAAGGCTCGCTACAAATCGATTGAAGGCAAAGACGTTAAAGAAGATCGCGTTCAAAGTGATGATGCTTCAAAAAACAGCGTAACTTATTTCAAAGATGAACTCATTTGGCTCGATCAGCACTTGGCACCGACAATCGATCATTCAAACTCACAGAAGTGGAAATTCGCTCCTCTTGAGAGACTCGATCCCTATGAGTTTGTGTGTTTTAATGAGGGTGGTTTTATCGGAGAACACTCTGATGGCACTGTTCAAGTTGATGAAGAACCAAAGAAGTATGGTGATATTTATAGAGGCCGACTGCTAACTCAAGTTATTCATATGTGTGAGCGCGGTGTTGATTATCACGGCGGTATACTCGAGATTCAAAATGCCTTTGGCTTTTGGCTACAAGTTCCGCTCAAAGATAAAGGCGATGTTGTTTATTTTCCATCAGTTTTGCCGCACAGGGTAACCACGATTGATAAAGGTCGTCGTGTAACTTTGACAACTTTTCTAACTGGCGACTACCCAAGTGTCGTTCAAGAATATTTCAATAATGACTTTAAAAAGAATACGACATCAAACGAAAATAAATAACACGAAGGATCCTTATGAAGATTAATTCTAATATTGCTTTTAACAAAGTGAATGATGACGAAATCAAAGTTCTAAAGCTTGATGATGACAATAATGTTTACACTCTTGAAAAGTATGTCGCCCATGTTTTCGAGATGGTTTCCAATGGTGATGAAGTTCCGGCCATTAAGAAAAAAATATCTGCACAGCTATCGTCAAAGTCTGAAAAAGAAATTGATGCTTTTCTTGCAAGTACGATCGAAGAGTTTCAAAAGCTTGGTTTTTTTGAGTGAAAATCACGGTAGGCGTCAATGTCGGTCATGATGCCGGGGTAGCAGTTCTCGATTATACTGATGATTCAGAAGAGCGGCTTACCGTTTATGAAGCCGAAAGATTTAGTAAGGTAAAACACCAAGCCCTCTTTCCGTTAAATACTCTAAAGACTGTAATATTAGAAACTAAAAGCATTACATCTTTACCCTCACAGAATTTTGCGACTTGTTGTTACTCCGTTGGTGCGGCAGAAAAGGAAAAGTCTTTTCTCGTTCATCGCAATTATAAAGATCTTTTGCATAGTTTGGGAGCGAAGCATTTTTCAATTTTGACAAATGAGTCAATGACCGAGCTCTCCCACCATCTTTGTCATGCCTACTCTGCTTTATATTTTGCTCCCTTTTCAAAATCCATTGTTATCGTTGCTGATGGTATCGGTTCCCATGGTGATGCCTATAAAAAGTGCCTCAATGATAGTGAAGAAGAGTCAAAGAGTAATTTAACAGATAAGGACTTTGAAGCCGTTTCAATCTATCTTCAAGATGAAGGAAAGCTGACTCTGGTAAAAAAAATTTGGGGACGATATAATGAGCATCTCTATAAAGATGTTTTCCTTAATAATGGACTCGGTAGTTATTTTGCAGGTGCCGCCAACTATATCTTTGGCAGTTGGGCCGAAGCCGGCAAAGTTATGGGACTTTCGGCTTACGGCGACGATATTGCTCAACCTGAATCAATTGAAAAATACTTAATAAAAGAATTTAGCACTCCAAGAAAACTCTACAAAGGCAAAGAGCTTTTTGATAATCAACCTAAGGACGACTTTAAACGAAGCGCCACGATCTCTAAAACATTGCAAACTTATTTTGAGAGTTATGTTTTAGACATCGTTAAGGCGATTAAAAAAGAATATCCTGAGTATAACAACTTGCTTCTCACAGGTGGCTGCGCCCTTAATTGCTTAACAAATACGAAAATTGTAAACCTTAAGATCTTCGATCAAGTTTTTGTCCCGCCTTGCCCAAATGATGAAGGGATTAGTATCGGTGCAGCTTTTTACAAGGCGCTCGAACACGGCATTACAAAGTTTTCACCTCGAAACATCGACGTGTCTGCCGCTTATCTTGGAACAAGAACAATTGAGTCGGTACTCTCAGATGAAAAGCAGATTCAAAAATGGTTTTCATCCTACCACATTGAGAAACTTGATAATCCAAGCAAGCGAGCTGCCAAGCTCATTTGCGAAGGTGAAGTCGTGGCCTGGTTTCAAGGTCGCAGTGAGTGTGGCCCTAGAGCTCTTGGGAACAGAAGTATTCTTTGTCTGCCTGGCCTTGAAGGAAAGAAAAAATTTCTCAATGATCACGTGAAATTTAGAGAAGGCTTTAGACCTTATGGCTGCAGTGTCGCATTAGAAGATGCCCATCGCTACTTCCACTGTCCTGCCAATTATCATATGCCCTATATGTCATTTGCTCCAAAGATAAGAACGCAGATGAGAGAGTTCCTAAGCGAGGTCACTCACGTAGATGACACCTGTCGCATTCAAACCGTCTCCAGAAAGCAAAACCCTAAATATTACGACTTAATCAAAGGTATTGAAGCAATTCAAGGCCATCCTCTAGTCTTAAACACGAGCCTCAATATTATGGGACAACCGATTTTGGAAACACTGGCCGATGCGGCAAACTTCTTTGAAAAGAGTGAAATCACTAAAATGGTGGTTGGGGATTATCTCATATCCAAATGATTGATCAGAAAGTTTTAAAACAGATTTATATCAATTGTTTAAAAGACCCAAATGGTCCTAAAGTTTTTATCGATCTAAAATCAATCAAGGATAGATTTTTAGAAATCAAAGACATGGCGCCAGCAAACCTGGACTTCATTTTTCCAGTTAAATCATTTCCTCACTCAACCTTTTTGCACGCCATTGCACCAATAATCAGTGGCTTTGAGTTTTCGAATCAAAATGAATTTAATTTGATAAAAGAAGTTCTTTCACCAGATACGACGAATCTTGCATCAAACTTTTTCAATCATGAGTCTGAGAGATCATTTTTGAAAGGCAACTTTTGTTATGATATTGGCTATCTCGATCAAATCGACGATTTGGCTCCTGACTCAGCAATATCTCTTAGGCTCAAACCACCACTTGAACTTTATCAAGGTGAAAAAACACGTTTTGGTTTAAATGCAGAAGAAATTCAATCTCTTGCCAGTCAGGACAAGCTCTGTAAAAGAGTCATCTCCCTTCACTTTCATTTAGGCTTTGAGCGCACGACATTACAGGATATAAAATCCACAATAGAAATGTGCCTTAGCTACCGTGAAAAGTACTTTTCCAATCTAACCTCAATCAATATCGGCGGCGGGATTACAACTCTGTCAAAGCAAGACCTAGTCGATCTTTTCGCTTATATAAGCAATATTGACCTTAAGTTTGTCATGGAAGCTGGTCGCTACTTTACTGAGAATGCTTGTTATGGTGTAGGCCAAATCCTCTCCCTTAGAGAACGCCCCCATGGAATTGATATTCTGACGGATCTATCGCGCGAATGTCATCTTAAGTGGGCATGGCCGAAATCATTTAATATTTTGAATACAAAGCCTAACCAACAAAAAACAAAATCATCAAAAACGATTCAGATTTTTGGAAATACCGCTTTTGAAGGTGATACCCTTTTGTCGGCCACGCCCGAGCGAGAGCTTTCCTTTTCTAAGGGTGATCATATCGTTGTCGATAATGTCTCCGGCTATTCGATTGCTTGGAATCATAGTTTTAATGGAGTCCCCGCGGCCAAAATCATTTTTCTTTAACCTAAGGCCTAGCATGCAAAACTTTTCTTTTCACAACCCTACAAAAATTTTCTTCGGCGATACTGCCCTAGAGAATCTGTCTGCCAATATTCCACACGATAAAATTCTCCTTTTATACGGTTCTGGCAGTATTAAGAATAATGGGACCTATGACAAAGTCATGGCCCAACTCAAAGGTGTAAAGGTCATTGAATTCTCTGGCATCACTCCTAATCCCGAGTTTGATCAAGCAATGCAAGCAGTTAAAGTTGTGCGCGAAAATGATATTCAATTCATTTTAGCTGTTGGCGGCGGCTCAGTAATTGATTGTGCTAAATTTATTGCTATTGCTGCCCGCTATCACAGCCATGAACCAAAAATGCTCTTTAGTGGAGAAGAGTCCACTAAAGTGAATCCCATCCCCTTTGGTGCCATCCTCACACTACCCGCAACAGGCAGTGAAATGAATTCTGGTGCCGTTATCACTGTGGATGGTCTGAAACTTGGAGTTTTTAATCAACAAAACTTCCCGCAATTTTCTATCCTTGATCCCAACCTCACACTTAGTCTCACGCCCCACTATATTGGTAACGGTATTGTCGATGCTTACGTTCATGTGCTGGAGCAATACTTAACCTTTCCGCAAAATGCACCTCTCCAAGACCGTATGGCCGAATCAATCCTTATGACGTTACTTGAAGAAGGTCCAAAAACTTTTAATAATCCTAAGGATTATGATGCCAGAGCAAACCTCATGTGGTGCGCTTCAATGGCCTTAAATTCTATGATCAGCGTAGGAGTTGAAAGCGACTGGTCCACCCATGGTATTGGTCACCAGTTAACTTCACTTTATAATATCGATCACGGTAGAACCTTAGCCTTAGTCTGGGCAAAGAATATGCGCCAGCGCAAAGTTAATAAAATGGACAAGATGATTCAGTATGCGACACGTGTTTTAAAACTCACTGATACAGATCAAGATAAATTATTTGAAGCTGCACTAAATAAAACCAATGAATTCTTCAACTCTGTTGGTGTTCCGACTGAGTATTCAGCCTACTCGCAAATAGGTAGTGATCTTCCTTTTAAAATGGTCTCAAGAATGAAACAATTGAAGATGACGACACTTGGAGAAAAAGACGACCTCAGCATCATGCAGGTTATGAATATTTTAAAATAATGAACAATTTTATTCTCATTTTTGTATCCCTCGGTCTTGGCTTCTTTTTTAAAAATTCAAAGCGTTTTCCGGCTGCGACACCGGCCGCACTAAACTCATTTGTCATCTGCATTTCTCTGCCTGCAATCATTTTGTTACAAATTCCTAAGCTGATTAAAACCACAACTTTGTCATTAAACCTTCTCATTCCAATTTCTATGGCATGGATATTATTTTTCTTGTCATGGTTGCTTTTCACCTATCTGGGAAAAAGAAGAAACTGGAGTCGGGCCAGAACAGGTGCTCTTATTTTGACAGCGGGGTTAGGGAATACTTCTTTTGTAGGTCTCCCCTTACTTGAAGCGCTTCATGGTCAACAGGCACTATCATGGGGTCTGTTAATCGATCAGTTAGGCTCATTTTTAACCCTTTCGACCTTAGGATTATTGGTTGCCTCTAAATATGGAAATCCAAAAGATGGTAAAAGGCGTTCTACCCTAGTTCAAATTCTGCGTTTCCCTCCCTTTATAGCATTGGCATTAGCAAGCGTTATTGGACTTTGGGGACCTGACTACCCAATAGTCGTTCGCGATGTTTTATTGCGACTTGGAGAAACACTTGTTCCTATTGCTCTCATAGCAGTAGGTTTTCAACTCAAGCTGTCCAGATCAATTTTGCTTCGCTACTGGAAACCACTTGGTTTTGGCATGCTATTCAAGCTTGTACTTGCCCCACTCGTCCTACTTGGACTGTATTATTTTGCGAGTGGTGAGCTTAGTTTTGTGACACGTATTACAATTTTAGAAGCGGCCATGGCCACGATGATTACTTCTGCCGTGGTAGCTAGTGACTTTGGTCTTGATGAAGAACTAGCCAATCTTATGGTTGGTGTAAGTATCCCTATCTCACTTCTCACGGTTCCTGCCTGGGACTACTTGCTTGGTTTTATTTAATTAAAAAAGCCCTTCAAAAGAAGGGCTTCGTTTATTATTTCCAATCAAAGTAAATCTTAACTCGAGGTCTTCTAAAGTAGTTCTCGCCAGATTCAGCATTCATCTGCTTTGAGTAGCGCTCAAGAACTCGTTTAGACGGCATAACCACTTCAAAATTAAAGCCAGTCTTCTCAACCACGACAGAGTCGCCTTGATAAGCAGCTCTCGTGCTCAAAGTGTTATCAGCATCAGAGAAAGTTGAAACCGATGCAAACGTTGGCGCCTGTGAGGTTGAAAGCTGGTCAATAACCATTTCGCCGTAATGCTCTTTATAAACTTTATAAGGAGCAAAGTCGCCGGCAGCTTTCGGTCTAAAGGTCGAAAGTCCTGTTCTTGAAGCAGCTCCTCTTCTCATTGGATTACCAACACTGTGAAAGCCCATTCTTCTTGGAGGAAGAACTTGGTTAAATCCTTCGCGACGATAAATCAGAGGTCTACCAGCAAAGGTTAACTCTTTCATGGCATCGATAGCACTTACATCATCACACTCAGGTGCTTTACCTTCAGTGTAGGTGAAGAATGAAGTATGTGAGAAACAAACGAAAGCCTCATTTTGCTCTTTAACAAATGCCTTATAGGCAGCTGAGTCTGTATTATAAAAGCCCTCTTCATCAAAAAACTCTGCGTTTCCAAGTTCACTCGGCAACGCCATTTCTTTAACTTTTGAGTTTAGAACGAGTAAGTAACCTTTACCGTCTTGGCCAGTAGGATTGTTCTCCGTACGGCCAAATTTAGTATTGTAGTACCAAACAAGGACGCCTGGCTGATAAGAAGATTCAACCAGTCTAAACTTCTCTCGCAGGTCTGCCCCTTCTTTAGCGAAAAAGCTTTGCTCTCCCTGCATGATGTTGTTGTCTTTATTATATGAAACTTCCTCACCGTTTTGACGGTAATGCTCGCCCGGCGTTCTGTATTCCATTAAGTAGAACTGGTTATGAAAGATATCGTATTTACCTGCAACTAGGATTTGAAACTGTGAACCTGGAATATCGCCAGCTGTTCTAATATTTTCAAAGTCAATTGCTTGAGCGCCAGGAGCTTGAACGTTATCGAGAACGATCCCAAACTCAGTGTAACCGGCATCAGTCGTGTAAACGATTTCAACCGTAACATCTTTTCCTTTAAATTCGCTAAGGTCGACTGTCTTTTTAACCCATGATGGTTTTTGACATTCAGCCGCTTTTTCTTTGAATGCCGCTTGTTCCGGCTTTGAAAGCTCACCTTTAACATTCTTCGTTCTAAGCGCTAAAATTTCAGCAACATTACAAGCTTCGAGGTTCTCATTAAGAGTATCAAAGTTATCATCACCTGAAACGATTCTCAGCTGTTCAACTGTTTTGCCATTAACTTTAATTTCGCCAATATCATAATCAACTGTCACTTTAACATCGAGTTGATCTTCTCCTTGGGCCAAGAAATTGGTTTCTGTTTCGATATGATAAATTGTATCAAATGAGAATTCAGCAGAACCTTCTAAAGGAACGCTGACGTCAAACTTCATAGAGCGAGACTCGCCGTCAAAGCGACCTGAGTAAGCAGAGCGTGAACCGGCACGAGAGACGGGTTCAACAACTTTAACTTCTTCTTTACTTGGCTCAGTCAGTACGATGGCCGAGCGATAAACAGCCTCGCCAAGACCAGGCACAAGTGAAACGGCATCAAAATTAAACTCTTGGCCATCAATAACTTCTCTTACTTTTGGAACACGTAACTCACCTTCTCTTTCGGCCGTTGCTACAAAGTTATAAGCCCCAAGATACGCCGATGTTGTCTCACCTTGACGAATAATTTTAGGACTAACCCAGCCAAGCGAAACTTTACTAAAGGTTGAAAGTTCTTGAGCACGAAGAGGAGCATTATTACTCATCAGCTCCCATGAGCCTGTTGAATTTCCGGCACCACGTGAATAAACATCAGGAAGTGTTAATGAGTGACCAAATTCATGCATAAATGTTGAAAGGTCTGAAAACTCTGATTGCATATTATAATCAGTCGCAAATAGGCCGTCGTGAATTTTATATCCGTTCATACTTGGTCTTTGGCGACCTTCTACGACTGGACCTTTTTCACTATAGCGTGAATCAGTTGGAGCGAGCGAAATGCCCCAACGGTGAGGCCAAATTCTATTATAACATTCAATTGTTGCGTTATATCTTGGACCAGCTGGCACATCAGAGTTTGGTGGCCGAGTTCCAGTCGTATCAAAATCAGCCTGACAGCTCGCCTGACTTTTGCCGGCATAAACGAGAACAACAGCATCAATGAACCCATCTGGCTCGTGGAAGTTGCCGTCGTTGTCATAATCTGAAAGATCCCACTGGTCGAAGCGATCCCACCAATCAATATCAGGGTTTTGCTCCTTAAGTCTTTCAAGCACATCAACAACTAAGCCTCTAGCATTTCTATCGGTGTTACCTGGAACAGATTCGCCGTAATTGGCCAAAGTATTTGGAACTGTCACTACAGGAGTTACTTCACCATCAAGAAGGAATTTCCCCATTGAGGCATGCTTATAGTACTGGCGTAATGAATCTGGATTTGAGTCTCCAAAAAGATACTCTTGAGCCTTGATCTTGCCATTTTCATCTGGCGTGAAAAAAGCAATGTCTTCCATTTTAAAATCAGAAAACTGAACAGGTATAACCATAACGTTATACTCACCTTCAAACTTATAAACTTTTGTGTGGCCTTCCATCGCGCGAGAAATACTTCTTTGGTTGGTAGCTGCCAGACCTTTATTTTCTTGCTTAGCGCGAACCCGTGACATTTGCTGTTCAAGTCTTGTTTGTGAACCAAACAATTTTGAGCAATGGGCATGATCGTGATCAAGTCCCTTATTATGTTTATCCCAAGCCTTAAGTTCTACTTCGACCTGAGCTTGTGTCGTTGCAATTGATTGATAAGCAGCCTGGAGAATAGGGTCCTGTCCGACCATTGAGTCAGATTTTTTAGCACAGGCAGCAACAAGTGAAAGTAAGGCGATAGACGCCAAAAAGCGATTCTTCATTATTCCATCCTCGGACATCTGAAAGTAGTAACCGCGCAAATCTGTCATGTTTAGACTAGTGAGCCAAGAGAGATGGCATTATGGAGCCGCCCTAACTCTTTATTGTAAGAAATTGTCAGGTTTACACACAAAGTAGGGCCAAAGAGACTCTAATGAGTTACAAATCTATTAGTATTTTCAGGAGGTTAGAAGTGATCGAAGGAACCCTAGATAATCCCTATATCGTTACCATGGGTGATGGTGAACATGTCATTACCGCTGATATGTCGAACAAAGACGGTGGCACGAATACGGCGATGGACCCCCATCACCTCCTTGAGTCTTCGCTCGTAGGCTGTACGTTGATGACGATGGAAATGGTGGCCAAGCACAAAGGCTACTCTATAGGGAATACCACTGTGACTGTCGATATTGTGAAAGAAGGTGCCACCACACTCATGAAGAGATCTCTACGCTTTGATCCAGCTCTTACCAGTGAACAAGTGAGTAAGATGACGATCATTGCCGACAAATGTCCGATTCATAAAATTTTAAAATCTACGATTGAAATTACGACAGAGACTTTGAGCTAAACTTTTCAATGAGTGCTTTTAGAACGGGGCCTCTGGGGCGGTGGCGATGAACTTGAATCGCGACATCGAAATAGGCACTTGTAATCTCTGGAAGATCGATAGCAATTAATTTTTTTTGCGCAAGCTCTGTCTCAATATCAGAAAGGGGAAGCCTGCCCCAACCAAGGCCGGCCAAAATTAAGCTTTTCTTCAGGCCATTACTACTTATTCGCCAAGACTTACCACCCTTTAGAACACCAAAAGACAGGTGCGAAGACAGTTGACTTGAATCACGTACAATAATTTGATTACATTTTTTTAGTGAGGCTAAACTTAATGCTTTCTCACCAAGCATTGATGGTGCGCAGACGGGAACCATTTTAACTTTTAAAACGCTATGACATTCGAGATCGCTGTGCTCGATGACGACTGGCGAGAAAGCAGCGTCAAGTTCGCCATCAATGACTTTTTCAGGCATCTCACCAAGAATTCCTTGCTCCAAAACAACATCAGTCTGATCGTATTGATCGAAGAAGCTTTTGATGGAACATAAAATTTCATTGTGACAGCTGATGGCATCGAGTCCAAGCTTGATAACTGGTTCGACACCAGTTTTAAGTACGCCTGCAAAATCACTAAAGTCTTCACACTCTTCAAGGATTTTTCGCGCTTTCTTCAAAAGAACTTCGCCCTGACTTGTAAGCTTGGGACGATAGTCATCGCGCGAAAAAAGCTTTACTCCAAGCTCCTCTTCCAGGTTCCTTATGGCAACTGAAAGAGAGGGCTGTGACTTATGCATGGCCTCACTGGCGGCCTTAAATGATCCATGAGTCGCAACCGCTTCAAAGGTAATGAGCTGCTCGAGAGTCACTTAAAAAACTCCACAGGCATCTTCAAGAACTTTGGCTAAACGATTTCTAAGATCTAATAAATCCTCAAACTCCAGCTTAGTTTGATTTTCTGCGATGATCACTTCTTTGTTATCTGAATTCCAAGCCACGCTTGCTTTGCAAAGGGCCAGAGTGTCTTTAATTTTAATCTCAAGTCCTAAGATGACGCTCGCACCATCTTTTCTGGCGTGATCTTTTGCTTTTTGAATTAACAACTTCTTTGTTTGTGGATTTTGCGCTTTCAAGGCTTCCAGAAGTTCTGACTCACAAGACTCAACTCTCCAGGTTTGCTCAGCGACGAGAGACGACTTCAAGTCTTTATTATTCTTAGTCTCAAGAAAGCGATAGGAAAAATTATCGAGCGTCGTGCGAACAAGGTGATCAAGGCCATCATCACTTTGGATGCTGGCCCTAGCTTTTTGGTCGACTTCTTTTTGAAGCTCTTCTTTATTGTACGACTGATTGCTCATCTTCACTTCTGTAATTATTGTCATCTTCGTAATGAGTCAAAACCGCTTCAATATTATGCTTGAGCTCATTCAAGGAGCGAACCATCGCACCTTGCTCTTCGCCAGCATAGAGCAGTTCTTCTAGAATCATTTTACCAAGAAGCTTATTTGTTTTCTTTACCTGATCTTTTAAAAGCTTAACTTCGCGTGGAACACTTTGACGTCTCATCGCTGTTTCAAGCGCCTGCTTAAGACCACCTTGCTTTGCTTCTTTAACAATTGAGCGAATCTCTTTAACTGTTTTTCCTTGAACGTGTGGGAGAAGCTGGTCTTGTTCAGTTTGATCAAGCTTAATCATCTCTCCTACTTGAGAGGCAGAGACCATGCCCTGGGAGCGAGCTTGCTTAACAACATTACTAGAGCGCTCATCGCGGGCAATGGCCGCTTTAATAACTTTTGCTGAAAGCCCTGTCTTTTCAGAGGCCATGGCGAGAAAGTTTTTCTTACCATCAACTTCTAGCTCTGATTGAGCTTCAGTTTGTTTGTCGTCAGCATCAAGATCAACTTTAGGAGCTGTTGGATAGATTTCTTCATACAGGTCTTTGGCGCGACGAAGAGCGTGCTCCATTTCTACTTTAGTCAGGTCAAGCCTTACTAAGTTTTCATCGATTGAAATGAGCTCTTGTTCCTTTTCATCTTTATCAATGCGGTGAACAGGTGCTTCATCGATGCCTAAGAACTTAAGCGCGCTGTAGCGACGTCCGCCAGCAATCAATTGATCGCTATGATTAACGATGAGTGGATGGATTAAACCGACAGTCTTAATACTTTGAGCAAGCTTCTCAATGTCTGTATCAAGTCTTAGGTAA
>TARA_R110000868_G_scaffold383578_4_pt1 | contig 31969 bp, 14 predicted proteins | sample TARA_R110000868 | Tara Oceans TARA_R110000868 (sample SAMEA4397489) | marine metagenome | biome: Polar Biome; feature: [SRF] surface water layer (ENVO:00010504); material: water (ENVO:00002006), including particulate matter (ENVO:01000060) such as... | depth 5 m | reverse complement strand
TTGTTAGCCAAGGTTTGAAAAACGTAACAGCCGGGGCTAACCCAATGGATCTTAAAAGAGGAATCGACAAAGCAGTTGATGCTATCGTTGCTTCTCTTAAAGAATTAAGTAAAGATATCGATGGCCGCGAAGAAATCGCTCAAGTTGGTACTATTTCAGCAAACAACGATGAGTTTATTGGTAACTTGATTGCTGATGCTATGGAAAAAGTTGGTAAAGACGGTGTAATCACTGTTGAAGAAGCTAAAGGAACCGATACTTACCTCGAAACTGTAGAAGGTATGCAGTTCGACCGTGGTTACCTTTCTCCTTACTTCGTAACTGATTCTGAGAAAATGACTACTGAATTGGAAAATCCTTATATCTTGATCTTCGATAAGAAAATTTCTTCGATGAAAGATCTTCTTCCAATCTTGGAACAAGTTGTTCAATCAAGTCAACCACTATTAATTATTGCTGAAGATATTGAAGGCGAAGCTCTTGCAACTCTTGTTGTTAACAAACTTCGTGGTTCACTTAAAATTGCTGCTGTAAAAGCTCCTGGTTTTGGTGATAGAAGAAAAGCAATGTTGGAAGACATCGCGATTTTAACTGGTGGTACTGTAATTTCTGAAGAGCGTGGATTCACTTTAGAAAAAGCTACTCTTAACGAATTGGGTAAAGCAGCAAGTGTAACTATTGACAAAGACACAACAACTGTTGTTGATGGTGCTGGAACTGGTGATAATATTAAAGCACGTGTAAACCAGATTAAATCTCAAATCGAGAGTACTACTTCTGATTACGACCGTGAGAAGTTACAAGAACGTCTTGCTAAACTAAGTGGTGGTGTAGCTGTTCTTTACATTGGTGCTGCTTCTGAAGTTGAGATGAAAGAAAAGAAAGCTCGTGTTGAAGATGCATTGCATGCAACTCGTGCTGCTGTTGAAGAAGGTATTGTACCTGGTGGTGGAGTAGCTCTTCTTAGAACACTTTCAGCTCTTGATAAGCTAAAAGCTGACAACCCAGATGAGAAAGTTGGTTTTGATATCATCCGTAAAGCTATTGAAGCTCCTTTACGTTGCATCGCTAATAATGCTGGTGTTGAAGGTGCTATCGTAATCCAAAAAGTATTGGATGGCAAAGGTGCTTTCGGTTATAACGCTCGTACTGAAGTGTATGAAGACCTAATTAAAGCAGGTGTAATTGATCCTACTAAAGTGACTAGAAATGCATTGCAAAATGCTGCATCTGTTGCTGGATTATTACTAACTACTGAAGCTGTTATCTCAGAAAAGCCAAGTAAAGGCGATGATGATAACGGTGGTGGAATGCCAGGCGGAATGGGTGGCGGAATGCCAGGAATGGGAGGCATGGGCGGAATGATGTAATATCATCCCTCATAAACTTCTGAAAAGAATTAAGCCCCGATCATTAAGTTAGTCGGGGCTTTTTTGTTGTATAGAGTCACACCGTTTTTTCTGATAAGTACTCTTTTGGCGAGATTCCGTAACGTTTTTTAAATGCTCGCGAAAAATGCGAAAGATGTTTGTAACCTACAGAATAAGCTGCTTCTGAAATAGTGAGGTTTTCATCTTCAATCAATTTCAAGGCTTCCTCAAGCCGGAGTTTATTTATGAGCTGGTTGATTGTTTCGTCGCTATCTTTTTTCCAATTTCGATAAAGAGTGGCACTACTCATAGCGAGTGCATCGGCAATTAACTCAACATTTAAATCGGGATTACCCAAATGTCTTTTTATTATTTGAATAGTATTTTTTATGAGCGGGCTTTCATTAAGCACTGTTTTTTGTGAAGGAGTATCAATGCGTTGTTCACGTCTCAGGAGCACTTTTAGTTGAGTGAGCAGTAGCTTGTTTTTCACAGGCTTTGTTAGGTAAATATCCGCTCCGATATTCAACCCTTTCTGGATGTCATTCTCACTGTCTTTGGCGGAAAGAAAGATGAATGGAATATGTTTGTATGCATCTATTTTTCGTATTTCTCTCATCATTTCATATCCATTCATTTCAGGCATCATTACATCAGAAACAATAATATCCGGCTTATACTCTTTGAGCGATTCTAACCCCTCCCGACCGTTGGTAGCTACCTCTACACAATAATCTCTTTGAATAAGAGACTGTAAATATGCGCGGAAGTCAGGGTTATCTTCTACCAACAATACTTTTGGAGCATCTACAGAAACTTCAGGTGCTTTTTCCAATTCCTGATTTGTTAAGAGCTCTGTATTATCAGTATGTATTAGCGGTGTCCTTCCAGATGGTTCCGATAAAATAGTATGTTGTTCCGAAATATGATCGGTTCCAGTTCTAAGGCTGATTTTAAATTCAGTACCTGACCCCACTTTTGATTCAACTGAAATCTTTCCATTCATTTTGTCCACCATTCCTTTTACAATCGCAAGCCCAATACCTGTACCACCTGCTTTTGAGATACTGGAATCCCCTTGATAATAGGGATCAAAAATAAAGGGGAGATCGGACGTAGGTATTCCATTTCCTGTATCAGAAATATGAATTTCTACCCGGCTTTCAACTTGCCGCATACGAATACTTATATGCCCACCCTCTGGTGTGAATTTTATCGCATTACCTAGTATGTTTGTACAGATGTGTTCCCAAGCACTAGTATCGACATACAATTTGGAGATACCCTCGGAATAATTTGACGTGAAAGAGATGTTTTTTTGGTGGAAAGAATGATCAAATTGGGAAGTAAAGTGCTTAGTTAATTCGGGAAGATCTACTTCTTCAAAGGTGAGGGATAACTGTCCGGAATTTAGTTTCGAAACATCCAATAGTTGGTTTACTAAATCCTTTAACCGATTTGCACTTCTCATCATCATAGATAAAGGTGCTCGACTTTTGCTTACTTGAACAGAATCGTTTTCGAGCATTTCTTCGAGTGGACTAAGAATTAGCGAAAGTGGGGTTCTTAATTCGTGAGTAAAATTAGTGAAGAATTGTGACTTAGATTCATCAAGTTTTTTAATTAATTGGAGCGCCTCTTCCGTTTTCTCCTTTTCACTAACTAATTCCTTCGTTCGATTTGCAACTAGTTCCTCCAGCTTTTTCTCACGGTATCTCGATTGGAATAAAAGCACCTTATATCCCGAATAAAACAAACCAATTAATACAAAAATAGAAATAAAGATGAACCAATTAGTTTCATAGAAGTAAGGTTGCACGGTTATCAGAATAGAGGATGCAACGTATTCTTCAGAACCATTTTTCCAACCTTTAACCGATAGCGTGTTTAAACCTGAAGGAAGGTTAGTAAATATAGCAACTCGGTCTGAATTGACCTCCTCCCATGTTTCATTAATACCATCGAGCTTATACTTCAGTTTAAGGTTATGCGTTTCCGAAAAAGTTGGCAGCGTGAATTTTACCCGAATATTTCGCACATCTTTGCGAAGTGATATTTGATCTGTATTCAAGATACTTTGCACTGAGTCTTTAAAACTGATGGTTTCAAAGATTGGGGAAAGTGATGGTGAGTTGCTTTTTTTAATATGCCATTCAGGTTGGGTATATATAATCCCAGCTTGGTTTGGAAATAGTAGTTTACCGTCATCGGTTAGTAGGCCGGCTCCTTGTGTTCCACCGTTTCCTTCAATGTTAAGTAAGCCATCTTTATTGGTGAAATCCTCAATTATTAGTTCCTCTGAGTTGTTATCGAGAAACTTATTCAGGTGAGATTCCTTAACCCTCATGATCCCACTATTCGAATTGATCCAAAAGTATCCGAAATCGTCTTCTATAATTTTATGCAAAGAATTATCGATAAGACCATCTTCTATACTAATAGTTTGGATATGTTCAACACTCCTGTCAATAGCGAAAACTACCCTGTTTAATCCTTTATCTTCGCTAACCACCCAAAGAGTATCTTTCGAAGTTTGATAAACATCCCGAATAATATTACTACTTAAACCATCATCAGTATTAATGAATTTAAATTGATTGGTTTCAGTAAGAATGGCTACTCCCTGGCCAAGTGTAGAAATTGCTAAATCTCCATTTCCTAACCCAGTGATACTTGAAATGCCGCCCAGAGTTTGCCCATCCACATCATTGAAAGGTTTAAATTCAGCACCATCATAAAGAAACAAATTCTCATTTGTCCCAAGCCAGAATCTTTCTTTGGAGTCTTTGAAAAGTACATCAATCAAGGCATTATCTTTAATGAATGACTCATCTTTATACCACTGATTATCTTTAAATTTCCAGAGGTTAAAATTACCGGCGTAAATAGTGTCGCTATTATCAACCATAATTGAACGGAAGAAGGGGTAATCAAAATCAGCTTGCTCCGATTTCCAGATAGTAAGCTCGTTACCTGTTATTTTGAAAATATTTCCCTCAAAGCTGGTTATCCAAATTTCATTGTTGAACTCGTCCATTCCGTAAACATTGGATAGTCCGGGATAGAATTCATTACCCAAAGTGATCATTTTTTTTTGGATGATTTGATAAATCCCATCACCATTGGTTGCAACCCAAACTGAACCTTCCCGATCAAGGGTTAGAAAAGAAATTTCCCTATTTGTTTGTAAGACCTCAAGTTCATCAATATAGACTCGATTTTGAAATTGGTAGGTAGTTGTATTCTCTAATTTGGTCCAAGTGTTATCCTCGAAATAACCCACTGACTCTGCCATAAATGGTGTGTTTTTAAACTCACCCAGAACCCGATTAAAAATCAAATATCCAATACTGGTATTTAGTAGTAATTCAGTTGTGCTTAGTTCTTTAGCGTCCCAAATCGTTACTTCTTTTGAATCTGAGATAGAATAAAGGGATTGGTTATTTTGAGAGTCAATAGAAAGGAGCTGATTTGTGTAACCTAACATCCAATAGGTACTGTCCTTGGTTACAATCATATTAAAAACCTGATCCATGGGCATTAAAAGATCATCTGAATTCAAGTGCTTTTTAACATCTTTCTTTTCCAAAGAATACCAGCCATCATCTAGAAGGAAATCAGTTCGTTCACCGATAAGATTGAAACTATTTTGAGGGTCAATACGTGTTTCGGTAGCTGTGAATCTTTTTACAGGGTCATTAGCTCTTTTCTCCAGTAAACCCTCGTTGGTATCAAGTATAATCAGTCCTTTTGGTGTTACATTTGTTTTTAGGACCCTAACATTTTCAAATTCTGGATTCTCCTGAAGTCGGCTTATCTTATCTCCATCCAGGAAATAAAGATTGCCAATAGCATCAACGAAACATAATTCTTTTGATGGACCTTCTGATATCCAAAGAATTCGATTACTAACCATTTCAGGATGTGTACTTGTATTTAAAACTACAAAACGATCCCCATCGAATCGTACGAGTCCGTCATTAGTAGCTATGTAAATAAAGCCATCAGTATGATGAACAATGTAATTTACTGAATTAACAGGTAGCCCGTCTTCAGTAGTGTAGTTTATTACCTGATATTTTTTTGAAATGCTTTCCCAATCAAAAGGTTTTGTGTCTATTTGAAAAGCAAAAATGAAAGAGGGAAAAAGTAAAATTAAGAGCAGTAAGACAGCCCGAATTGCCTGCATAAAACTAATTTGAGAGAATATGATAAATAATTGAGGGAAAAGTATAAGTGAAAATAGACTTTATATAAGTATTCTAGAAGTAGAATAAATTAATAAAAGAATACGTCCTGGTGAGACCGTAAAATGTGAGTGAGAAGTAGTTCTTCTCTTGAACAAGATGGCTTTTTCTAGGGTACAATTAAGCCTATTACATGTCAAATAAAAGACTGAATCAATACGGAATAAAGATCAATAAAACAGAGGTTCCAATTTGTGACTTTTGTCATGTTGAGGAAGGCAAGAAGCATAAATTTAGCCAACCTCCGATAACATTAACAAGGATTGATGTACTTGGTACAAAAAAAAATGCATGCCAGTCTTGTGCTCAAAGATATAAAGAGATATTAATTGAGAAAAAGACTCTAATGGATGTGTATACGAAGTTTAAGCTTGGTGAAATTACTAAACGATTTTAGATACCGATCAAGTTGTCTCCTTCACAGTATTATTCGTTTTTATAAAAGGCATATATGTCTTTTACAAAGGAATAAATGTGGCTCAAATATTATACCTAGGTTTCCTGTTGGTTAATTTTACAATATTAGTGGCCCCTATAGCTCCAGGGCTTTCCAAGCGAACCTGCTGCTGCTCCATTTATGACTGACTTGAGTTACTAGCTGCTGTCGGTGGGGCTTATGCTTTTAAAAAGCTACGGGATAAGAAAAAAGGGGACAAAGAGTTGGAGTGATGTAAAATCATTTCCCTTATATCTAGGAAAGGTTTCAATACCTTCAATTTTGTAGGGGCCTTTTGTTTGGCATAAATATTACTAGGTAGTTAAATAATCAGTCGGGTTTTTACCAAACCGTTGCTGGTATTGCTTGCTAAAGTAACTCGGAGTTGTAAACCCAATTTCGAATGAGAGTTCACTAACTGTTTTTACCGATTGGTGTTCCAGTAGCTGCCGGGCTTTTTGTAATCGAATTTCTTTAACAAACGCGCCAGCTGAAAGTCCCGTTGCTCTTTTTATTTCACGATAGAGAGTACTACGGCTCATGGCAACTTCATTTGCAAGTTCTTCTAAATTAAATGAACTATTTGTTATTCGTTCTTCTACTAGTTGCGCGACTTTTTTTATAAAAACATCATTTACAGGTTCAATGTGTTCTTCCGATAGCCTAATTTGAATTTCTTTCCGGCCAGCCTGAAAACTCAGAAGGTTTTGAACACGGCAAATTAATTCTTCCGGATTGAAAGGTTTCACCAGGTAATCATTTATACCAAGGCGGAATGCCTCAAGCTTGCCTTCAACATCAGACCGCGCAGATAAAAATATGGTTGGAGTTTGATCAAATTTCTTTTGTGCTCTAAGTTCTTTTAAAAAAGTTATGCCGTCCATTTCAGGCATCATAATATCACTAATGATCAGATTTGGAGATTTTACCTTCAACAATTCCAGCGCTGCTTTACCATGCACTGCATGATCTGTTATAAAACCATAGTTATTCAATATAGAACTTATGTACTGAGCCATATCGGCATTATCTTCTACTAAAAGGATAGAGTTTTTTACTGAGTCGGTATTAACTAACAGAGGGGAATCAAGTTCTTTAGTATCTAATGGATGATATTTGTAAGAATCTACATGTACATTTTTGGTAACAGGAAATGTAAGTTTGAACTCTGTACCTTGACCTTCTTTGCTTTCTACAGTAATTGTGCCATTGTGTAGTTCTATATATTCTTTGGTTATTGCGAGACCTACTCCCAAGCCTTCTTTGTATTCTTCTTCTAAATGTGCACTTGTATGATAACGGTCAAATATATGAGGAAGTTTTTCTTTCGAAATTCCTTTTCCAGTATCAGAAATGATAATTTCTACATTAGCATTTATTTCTTGAAGTTGAACGGAGATGGTTCCTCCTTCGGGAGTAAATTTTATTGCGTTTGAAATCAGATTTGTAATGATTTTCTCAAATTTGTCTTCATCAAGCTTTGCAGCAATAGATTGCTTTGAGAGGTCTGTTTTAATTGTGTGCCCTTTACTTTTTATAAGGCTTTCAAAAGCCTGGACTATCATAGTAAGCTTCCCTGAGATATCCATTTCGATACCACGGAATGTCAGTTGATCGGTTTCTAGTCGGTTTAGCTCAATGATTTGTTCAACTAGTTGTTTAAGGCGGTTTGAATTTCTTAAAGAAAGCTGCAGCTGTTCTTTTTCTTGTTCATCCAGACTTTGTTTCTGAAGAAGTTGCTGTAAAGGTCCTGCAATTAGTGTAATCGGTGTGCGAAGCTCATGTGAGATATCCTGAAACAGTCGTGAACGAAACTTCTGCATATGTTCTAATTCTTCACTCTGTATTCTCAGTAATTCATTTTTTTCCTGAAGCTTAAAAGTTCGTTTCGCTACTTTTTGCTCCAATCCTTCGGTATACTCTTTAAGTGTATTGTTTGCTTTTTTCAGGTTTGAAGTCATTGAGTTGAAATGTTCGGTTACAACTCCAAACTCATCCTGATTCCATACTGGTATTTCAATATTCAGATTTCCTTTATTTACTTCATCAACACCTTTTAACAATCTTCTTAGAGGAAGTAAGACACTTCTGCTAAAGAACATCGGGAACATAGTAAGGACTACCGCTGACGAGCCAAAAAGAAACCATACATAGGGTAAAACTTGGCTATGAATTTCCTGACGTGTTACAAATGAAATGTTTTCTCCACTTTGGAACTCATAATCTGGGAGTATAAGGAAGCCCTGTAATCCAATTATGGTAACAAACAGAACAAGTGATATTCCTACAAGCTTTACAATAACTGTTGTATGATTCGTCAGGTAATTAACAGACGAAGCTGTAAGCATACAAAACACGGTCAAGTTCAAAATAAAAAAGGAAACGGTAAATAAGGCATGTCCGATTAGTTCCAAAGCCCTTAAAGCCGGGGTTATGGAAATGATAATAGCGAGAATAGTAATTATGAAGAAGGATTTAAGAGCGAGGGCTTCTGTTTCTTTTTTAGGGCCTTTTTCCAACGTAATCCGGTATTTTCTAAAAAACACAACTGCCGACCAGCATATCAAAAACAACGGGTACGGAAGCAACGCTTGAATTACTGTATAGTCTCCGTAGCCAATTTTAAACATCTGATAAACGGTGTATAGCACAGCGGGAATTGTAAAACAGGTAACTAAAAAAGTAGCTCTGCGATGTTCTTTTGTAAAAAGGTTTTCCTTGAAGTGGTAAGCAAATTGCAGATAGCAATAGGTAAATGCTATACTGCACAGATATTGTAATGGCAAACTAAACAGAGCCCAATCAGTTAGAAAAATTTCTCCAAGGAGGGCAAATATATCGAGAAGGGTATAACCAATTAAATAACCTAAAAACCATTTTACAGGTTTTGTTTTCTTAAAAAAAATAAATATGTATCCGGTTACCACAATGGCTAGTAAGCACTTAGCCAGCATCGGAATGGATTCCGGAGTCAAATACCAATAACTCATCATCAAATTCTCTAATAACAATACATAGTCATATATATTTCAGATCATTTGAAAACTATTATTTTTTTAAAAGAATGACTGTTATAAAAAGATAATATCTGAAATTCTTAGGTATTCGATTCAATATATCGAACGACAAACAATCAACTTTCGAGTAATCAAGAGTAACTTTGATACATTTGTTCATTTTTTTGACACGTTTGTTAAACAACTCAAAATTATGTTTTGGATGAAATATTAACTCATTCAGAATTTAAAAATGAATCGAAATCAGATTGTTTTTATTGGTGCAGGATTTATTAGACACTTTTATATAGTGGCTTTTTTAACTACGGGTTCCTTTCTTCCAATGTTAGCACAGGCACAATTTGCAGGAGGAATAGGTACAGAAGGAGATCCGTATCAAATAAGTACATCTGTACAGCTTGATAGTGCCAGAAATTATCCGTCGTCTTACTTTGTACTCACCGCAAATATAGATATGGATGTGGCACCATATAATACGGGCAGTGGCTGGACTCCTCTTGGGAGCGGATTTGGGACACAATTTTCTGGTTCAATTGATGGAGATGGCCATACCATTTCCAACTTATATATAAACGCAGGTTCCAGTTTCGAAATGAGTCTGATTGGGTATTTGAATGGCGGAACCATTCAGGATCTTTCTTTGGAGGACGTAGACATTATTGGATCTGGCAATACCGGTGCGCTGGTTGGATACAACGATGGTGGTTCAATATTGAGATGCAGTGCAACCGGAACGGTTAGTGGTGGTCAGGATACTGGTGGACTAGTTGGAGTAAATAACAACGGGTATATCTCAGAAAGCTATGCAATTGTGGATGTGAATGGAAACTTTAACCAGAATATAGGTGGGTTAGTTGGGTACCATAACAGTGGTAAAATTGAGAATAGTTATGCGTTGGGGGATGTGACCAATGGTGGTTCGACAGGAGCATTATTTGGGCTTGCTGATGATTCAGTAAAAACAAGTTATGGGGGAGGAAATGTAACAGGTATGTTCGATGTGTTTGGGCTTGGCACTTCATTTGGTTCCTCGGTAGTAAAAAGTTATTACGACCTACTGGGAACAGGTCAGTCTTCCGGGCCGGGAATAGGATTATCCGGACTGGAAATTATTGATGAGGATACCTACACCGACTGGGATTTTTCTACCATTTGGTCTATCTCGGGCGGGCAGTATCCGACATTAATAAATAATCCACGTTCAGAATCATTTAGTCCCAATCTTTTTGCTGGTGGTGAGGGTACCAGCGCCAATCCGTATCAGATTGTGAGTGTTGATCAGTTAAATGTACTTCACGATTCATTAAATAATGATTTCAAACTAACTGCAAATCTTGACTTGAGCATGGCCACTGGAGATGTTTCCGGCGACTATTGGAACAGCGGATCTGGTTGGGAGCCTATTGGAACAACGAGTACCCCTTTTGATGGTAGTTTTGACGGAAATGGATTTAGTATCTCAGGATTGTACATCGAACGTTCCGGAACCGATAATGTCGGTTTATTCGGAGCAATAGATTCAGATGGTGTAATTGAAAATCTGGAATTAACTGATGTTGATATAACTGGCAATGATTATGTCGGAGCAGTGGCTGGACGAAGTGCCGGGCAAATTGAAGATCCGGAATTGTCCAATATTGAAATCAATGGAAATGACTATGTTGGTGGAGTAGCTGGATTAAACACAGGTGTTATTAAAAATGGTCAGGCCACTGTTATAGTGAATGGCAATGATATTATTGGTGGCGTAACAGGTATAAATCAGGATTCCCTCTATAGCATGAATCTGGATGTTACCATAACCGGAGTTACGGATTTGGGTGGGGCCACCGGGAAAAATACGGGTACCATCGAAAAACTGACTGTTACGAGTACAATCACAACCCATCAGGGAGATGAGGGTTCTTTTAGAGTTGCTGGTTTAGTTGGAGAAAATTCGGGTGCTATTTCCAAAAGTTACATAAACACAAAAATTTCTACTTCAGCAACTGATGCGGGAACCTTTGCTGGAATCGCCGGATCAAATGACTCAGGTAGCATTAGTGAAGTTTTCGCATTTGTCGACATTACAGGTAAGACAGGTGTTGCTGGAATGGTAGGGTCACTTACTAATGGCTCAATCGAAAATGTGTATGTGATGGGGGAAATAACGGGAACCTTTGGAACCTCAGGTGTAATAGGAGGAGGTTTTGAAGCAACAGTAACAAAAAGCTATACTACAGTTAATATATTAGATGATACTGAATCTGGTGGGTATTCCAGTTTTTCGAATAATACAGGATCGCAAGTTTACTGGAATCCTACCTTAATGGGAATAGATACCACGACAACGGGATCTGAGCCATTGGTTAAGAGATTAACGAATACACAAATGCTGGATTCAGCCAGTTATGCAGGTTTCGATTTTGATGAAGTATGGGATATTTACCAAGGTTCCAGCTTCCCTTTTTTACGGGCAATTGGAGCTCCGCATATTATTAGTGGAGCCATAATAACTGGCAACAATGGCTGGAGAATGTTAAGTGTTCCATTCGACAGCATCACTTATGCAGACCTGCTTGATGATTGGTGGACCCAGGGGGTGGCAGGAGCAGATACTACAGGAGGCTCTCCTAATATTTATACCTGGAATGAAACGACACAAAGTTTTGAAGCTCTTTCTGATCTTGACACGAATGCCGAAAAAGGAGAAGGCTTTATCGTATATGTGTATTCTGATGAAGATGCAGATGGTATTAGCGAGGGTTTTCCTAAATCTATTGTAAATCAACAGCAAACGGATTCTTCCAATATCACATTGAACCTATCCTATACCGATGACGGAGATGAGTTCACCAATGATGATGGATGGAATATGATAGGCTCTTCTTTTGAATTCCCAATAGATTGGGATGCCGCTTCAGGATGGGGGAAAACGAATCTCGATAATACCATTTATGTATGGAGTGATTCAGCAAACAGCGGTGAAGGCGATTATCTGACTTGGAATGGTTCATCGGGTACACTCGGAAATGGAAATATTACCCCGTGGCAGGGATTCTGGGTGAAAGCAAATGCCACTTCACCTTCTTTAACAATTACGAATGAAACAAAAGGAGAAGGAGCAGTTTTTCTGAAAAAAGCCGCCACACGAAATTTGGAATTAGTTTTTTCTGATGATCAAAGGAAATCAACAGCTATAGTGATGTTTTCATCTCTTTCTGAAGTTGGAAATGATATTTATGATGCATACAAACTCCAATCTTTAAATACGGAATATATTTCGGTGTATTCAGTAGGAGAGAATCAGGAAGGGCTAGAAATAAATGCCTTACCTGTGAACATCACCAAACCAATTGAACTTGATCTGTTTTTAGAATCGACGGTAGAAAACACAGAGTTCAAATTGAATTGGAAACTGAATTCAATACCCGATCATTTGGAAATCGCACTAAAGAATAATAAGACGAATGAAGTGCATTCACTTTCCTCAAATTCTGCACTTAAAATTGATATTGGTCATCAATCAAAGAATATGGTAAAAAAATCGGGGAAACCCACGCCTGAAGTTAAAATGAAGTCAGCGGCTAATGAACCCATATTCACATTAATCATAAAGCCAAAAGGTACTGGGACTGATATTGAAACAGATAAGCAAATTCCAGATCATTTTACTCTTGATCAGAATTACCCGAACCCATTTAATCCATCTACAATGATTAGATATGGGATTCCTGAGTCTGGTAAAGTAACTCTGGAAATATTTGATGTGATGGGAAGAAAAGTAGCGACTCTGATCAATGGTCTTGTACAGCAGGCGGGGTATCATCAGGTAGAATTTAACGCCTCTGGATTAGCTTCAGGAATGTATATCTATCAGCTGAATACAGGAAATACTGTTATCACAAGAAAATTAACGCTTATTAAGTAATACGCTTATGGTAATTCAAAATGAAAAATTAAAATTAGGGGCTTTATATAGTTCAAAATTTTTGAGCCCCATTTTTAATTTTGAATTTTTCATTCTTAATTAATTCCATTATGAAATCAATGTATCTATTCTTTCTGACTATCGTTTTTCTAATCATAGCCACAAATATAGCCCTTGCCCAACCCGGACTTCCAAACGCCCCATCTCAAGCCCCAATTGACGGCGGACTTGGATTACTAGCTGCTGCCGGTGGGGTTTATGCTTTTAAAAAGTTGCGGGATAAGAAAAAAGGGGACAAAGAGTTGGAGTGAGGCGGGATTATTCCTGTAACTCTTGCTCCAATGCTCTGCGAGGAGCATTGGTTTGTGACAAGAAATTAAAGCTTTGATCTTTAAGTTATTCGGGGTTTTATATTGCTTACGATTCAGAAAATTATTTTCGATTCTTTTTTAATGCAAGTGATGGTTCAGGAACATAGTGACCTAAACCACCAGCTCGAGAATCATTAAAAGTAGTTGGAACATCGTCGTTAGCCATACGCTCTGCCCAGGTGATTTCTGCCTTTCGATCGTCTCTTCGATCCATGGTTATACAATCTTGGACAGGACAAACAAGCGAGCAAAGGTTACAGCCTACACAGTTATCATCAATAATATATGGAGTGCGATTTCCGGGATCACCTGAAAGCCCAATAGCTTGATGAGCTCCATCTTCACAAGCTATATAGCAAAGTTCGCAACCAATGCACTTTTCTTCGTCAATGGTGGCAACGACTTTGTGATTTAGATTCAAATCTTTCCATTCTTTCACGTTAGGCAACGCTTTACCCACAAAATCATAGATCGTATCATACCCCTTATCATTCATGAATTGGAGTACACCAGCTTCAATTTCACGAACAATTCCAAAGCCATAATGCATCACCGAAGTACAAACCTGTACCGAAGAAGCTCCTAGTAAAATAAACTCTACAACATCTCTCCAAGTTTCAATTCCTCCAATTCCACTAATAGGTGTGCCTTTGATTTGGAGATGGCTGGCAAGTTCTCGAACCATATTTAAAGCGATTGGTTTTACTGCTGGTCCACAATAACCGCCGTTACTTCCTGCTCCCCCAACATCTGGATAAGGAGCGTAATTGTCTAGGTTTATTCCGACGATGCTTTTAAAGGTGTTTACCAAAGAGATGGCATCTGTACCGCCTTGGACTGAGGCAAGTCCAGGGTCGGTGATGTGAGAAATGTTTGGAGAAAGTTTTGTGATCACAGGAACAGTAGCAACTTCCATTACCCATTCTACAATTGTTTTTAGCACCTCAGGTTCCTGCCCAACTGCAGAACCCATTCCCCGTTCACACATTCCGTGCGGACATCCAAAATTTAATTCCAGCCCATCAGCACCGGCGTTTTCACAATCCTTAATAATCTGATGCCATTCTGCTTTACTTTCAACCATGAGGGAAGCAATTACGGCATGATCTGGAAAGTATTTTTTTACTTCTTCAATCTCTTTAAGATTGTCGGCAAGAGGACGGTCAGAAATCAACTCAATGTTATTAAACCCAACCATTCGGGAGCCTCTGTAATCCGTAGAGCCATATCTGCTGGAAACATTGACAACGGGAACGCCAAGTGTCTTCCAAACAGCGCCACCCCAACCAGCTTCAAAGGCTTTCATTATTTGATACCCTGAATTTGTAGGCGGAGCTGAAGCCAGCCAAAAAGGATTCGGAGCTTTTATTCCTGCAAAATTGATAGATAGATCAGCCATGAGATATAAGAATTAGATTATGAATTTTGCGAATTAAGCCAAGCTTCAATTCCGCGAGCTGCGGCTTTACCATCGTGGGCACCATTTACAACTTCGGCTCCTCCATTTACAGAATCTCCGCCTGCAAAAAAGAATGGGTTTGTGGTTTGAAAGCTTTCTGAATCAACAATAATACGATTGCCCGAATCCAGTTCAAGACCATCAATCAGGTCAAAGAAATGAGCCATTTTCGCTTGGCCTGTAGCTTTGATAACCAAATCACATTCCAGAATAAATTCGCTGCCAGATACATATTCCAGCTTTCCATCTTTTTGTTCGGTTCTGATGAATTCTACACCTTCTACTTTATCTGTTCCAATCATTCTTAGTGGTTGAACATTAAAGAGCCCTTTTGCACCAGCGCTTACAGCAAGATCATATTCAAAAGAATACCCACCCATTTGTTCTTTCGAACGACGATAAGCAAGAATCACCGACTCAGCTCCCATCCTAGCGGTTTCAGAGGCGGCATCCATTGCAGTATTTCCACCACCAAGCACAATCACGCGGTCTGGTACTGTAACTTTGTGTTGTTTCATCCTGAGTTCTTCTACAAACTCAACAGCACCTTCTACATTCTTAAGATCGATTCCTGGAATATCTAACTTCGCGGTTGGACCTAAACCAACGCCTAAAAAGATAGCATCGTAGTTAGACTGTAGCTCTTCTATCTGTTCTTTAGTGGAGATCGTAGAGTTATAATGAATGTTAAAGCCAAGGCTACTTTCCAAATACTCCATTTCTGCAAGCACTTCTTCGTTTGTAATTTTATAAGGAGCAGTTCCATATAAGGTTAATCCCGAAGGTTTCTCTTTGGACTCGAAAAGATCAACTTCATAGCCCATTGTTCTAAGTTCACAAGCACAGGAAATTCCTGCCGGACCTGCACCAATGATGGCTACTTTTCTACCATTCGAAACTCCTTGCTTAAAAAGCGTTTTCCCTGAATTAATTACCGTTTCTGTGGCATAGGTTTGGAGTCGACCAATATCAATTGGTTTAACATCCTGATGATTATAAACACAAGCACCCTCGCAAAGCACTTTAGTTGGGCATACTTTTCCGCAGGCATTCCCAAACCAGTTCTGATCGAAAATGGTTTTTGCTGAACCTTCGGTATTCCCTGAACTGATTTGTTTTATGAATAGAGGAATGTCTATGCCAGTTGGGCAAGCTGTTACACAAGGAGCATCATAACAAAACAGACACCGGGAGCTTTCAAAATAAGCCTCGGTATCATTCATCAAAGGTTTTTTCTGAGCAAAATTTTGATGAAAATCTTCCTCACTCGCAGGTCGTTTATAATCGGCCATAATTGAACACCAGTAGGGTAGTGGTTAAAGTTCGGTTAGTTTTCCATAGGTTTCAGGACGTCGATCTCTGAAAAACTGCCATGTTGATCGAACTTCGTCGATCATATCTAAATCAAACTCAGAAATGAGTAGCTCATCATCAAATTCAGAAGCTTCATCAATAATCTGACCTCTAGGATCGACATGATATGAGGTTCCATAAAAGCGACCGAGATTCCATGGTTTTTCTTCGCCAACACGGTTTATGCAACCCATGAAATACCCGTTTGCTGCGGCATGGGCCGGTTGCTCTAATTTCCACAAATATTGAGATAACCCAGAAACAGTTGCTGAAGGGTTATAAACGATTTCAGCACCGTTTAAACCAAGAACACGAGCTCCGTCTGGGAAATGGCGGTCATAACAAATATAGACTCCCACTTTTGCATATTTGGTTTGAAAAACGGGATATCCAAGGTTTCCTGGTTTAAAAAAGAATTTTTCCCAGAAACCAGTCGTATGTGGGATATGGTTTTTCCGATATTTTCCAAGATAGCTACCATCGGCATCAATAACTGCGGCCGTATTGTAGAACACACCTGCTTGTTCTTTTTCATAGACAGGAACAATCATTACCATTTCGTATTTCTTGGCGTATTCTTGCATTCGCTCAATAGCTGGTCCTGGAACGGTTTCAGCAGAAGCGTACCAATCTTTATCCTGACCAGGACAGAAATAGGGGGTATTGAAAATCTCTTGCATACAAAGAATCTGAACACCTTTTCTACCTGCTTCTTCAATATAAGGGATGTGTTTTTCCTCCATTGCTTTCATAATTTCCTGTATGGAGCCTTCACCTTCTGTCATTGGCAGGCTAACTTGAATTAATCCGGATTTAACTATTCTTGGCATATTCGTTTCCTTTTTTAGTTCTGATTCTCTTTAGAGGATTTTGGTTGTTTTTCCTCGTGCGATAAACTTTCCACTTCCTGGTTTAAGGTGACATTCACCATCTTCTATAGCAATTTCACCTCTTCTTAGTACAGTCTCGGTTTTCCCTGTTACTTCCCAGCCTTCATAACTCGAATAATCTACATTCATGTGGTGTGATCTTACTGATAATGTGTGTTTTGTGTTCGGATTGAAGACTACGATATCAGCGTCAGCACCTACTGAAAGTGAGCCTTTACGAGGATGCATACCAAAGATTTTTGCGGGATTGGTTGCGGTAACTTCTACAAACTTGTTGAGAGAAATTTTTCCCTTGTGTACTCCTTCCGAAAAAATTAGCTCCATGCGATGTTCAATAGCAGGGTGGCCATTTGGGATTTTTGAGAAATCATCTTTTCCCATCAGTTTTTGATCCCAGTTAAAAGGACAATGATCTGTACCGATAACATTTACCAATCCTTGATTTAACCCGGACCAGAGAGCTTCCTGATCTTTCTTTTCACGGATAGGTGGACTCATCACCCATTTCGCACTTTCAAAACCGTTGTCATAAACAGAAGCATCAACTAGTAAATACTGTGGGCAGGTTTCTACAAAAAGATGTTGATTTCTCAAGGTTGCTCTACGTACGGCATTTAGAGCTCCTTCACAAGTCATATGAACTATATATCCAGTGCAACCTGTGTATTCGAGCATATCAATAAATCGTGCAGAGGCTTCAGATTCGGTTACTTCCGGTTGCGATAAATAATGATATAAAGGAGAGAGTTTTCCTTCTGAACGGTGCTTTGCAATAAGTGAATCAATCACATCTCCATTTGTGGCATGGACGGTTACTAAGCCACCATATTTTTCAACTACCTTCATGAGCTGAACCATTTGTCCATCATCAATCATCAAAGCGCCTTTGTACGCCATAAATGTTTTGAAAGATGTAATTCCCTCTTTCTCAATCATTTCGACCACTTCTTTGGCAACGTCATCATTAAAATCAGTAACAGCCATGTGGTAGGAGTAATCACCAATTGCTTTTCCTTCCGATTTTCCTTGCCAGGTAGTTAGCGCATTTCGTAAAGTATCGCCCTGAGTTTGAAGAATGAAATCGATAACTGTAGTCGTCCCACCAAACAAAGCAGCTCTGGTTCCTGTTTCGTAATCATCGCTCGAATATGTTCCCATAAAAGGCATATCAAGATGAACATGAGGATCAATACCACCAGGGAAAACCAACTTTCCAGAGGCATCAATTACCTTGTCAGCAGTATAATTAAGATTTTTACCGATGGCAGAAATGGTTTCATTTTCTATATAGAGATCGGCAACGAAATCTTCAGAAGCATTAACAAGACGTCCATTTTTAATTAGTACTGACATATCAAACAGAATTAAACATTAGCAACAATAGGTTCAGGGTCAATGGTTTTTCCTTTCATGAGGAAGTAGTAAAGTCCAAATGCTAAGAAAAAGCCGGTAAACCAGGAAAGTGAATAGAAAAAGTTGAGGGCTTCTACCCAATAGCCAATTAAGGCAAGTCCGGTTCCAGCCGCGAAAGCAATCATAGCCGATGGATTGAAGCCACTACCTTTGTAAGAATAAAGTCCTTTCTCTTTGTATAATTCAGCCAGATGAATATGCTTTTTTCGAACTACGAAATAATCTGCAAGCATTATTCCCAGAACAGGGCCTAGTAAACCGCTTATGAAAATTAAAAGGGTACTTATGTCATCAAGCCAAAGCCAAGGACAAATCACAATTCCTATAAATCCGGTAATCAAACCACCCATTCTAAAGCTTATTTTCTTGGGAAACAGGTTTGAAAATACATTGGCAGGGGCAATTACATTTGCGGCTATATTTGTACTTAACGTAGCAATAAGCATGAAAACCTGAGAAACAATCACAACGGAAGAAGACTCAAACATCGAAAGAAGGGTAACGGGATCCCAAGGAGCATCTTCTCCAATAAGAATAGAATCAAAGTTGATGATTGCGGCACACGTGACAAAAATTCCTACAAAAGAATACAAAATCATAGTTCCGGGTAAACCGATAAACTGTCCGGCTACTTGTGAAGTCTGAGTTTTAGCAAAACGAGTGATATCTGCAATACTCAGCGACATCGTTGCCCAAAACCCAACCATAGCGGTAAGCCATAAAATATAGACCCATATTTTCTCAACAACGTCGGTTTTACCAGAATCAGTAAGGCTTAATGCAACGGCACTTGAAAGTATGGGTGAGTCATCATTAAGCTTTCGAAAAGTAACACTTAAGGTTTTTTCACCACTCTGAACTTCCTGAACAGTAGCAAGGGTAGAGATATTTGTACTAAGGTTTGTAGCAACAGGCACCCAATTTTGATCAATTGACTCACTTTCAGAACTAACAATTAACTGGTATTCATCCGCTTTAAAAGTAGAACCGGTTTTGTCGGTAAGAGGATCAATCGTTAAATAAAGTTGCCCGGCACGTTCTTCTAGCAGAGCGGTAGAATGTTGAAGTTGCTTGCTTTGATCTAAAACAATTGCAAAACCATCGGCTTTTGTAACTCCCCAACCGATAAGAAAAACCCCAATTAATAAAAGAATGGGAGCAGAAAATTCCTCTAACCATTTAATACTTTCCGTGCCTTTCCAAACGAAGTAAATATTGATAAACCAAAAAACGATGAAGGAAAGGAATTTACCAATTGAAAAACCAGAGGCTGAATCCCCACCGGTCAGAACGATGAATATGGCATATATAGCCAGACCGCCAATCCAGGTTTGAACCCCAAACCAACCGCAGGCAACAACGGCTCTTAAAATAGAAGCAAGATGTATGCCTTTTGTTCCAAATGATGCACGGCCAAGAACAGGAAAAGGAATTCCATATTTTACCCCGGCGTGACCATTCAGAATCATTGGGACTGTAATGATCAAATTGGCGAGACTGATGATAATCAAAGCTTCGAACCAGCTTAACCCAGCATGAATCATATACGAAGCCATCAAATAGGTAGGAATACAAACAGCCATACCAACCCAGATAGATGCTAAATGCCAGGTATTCCAGGTTCTGTCTGATTCGGGAACAGGAGCTAGCTCATCACTATATAAGGTTGACGAAGAAACGTCTTCCTTCAAGGTTATAATTTCAGTTTTTAATAAATCACTCATCTATAATATTCGTCTGCAATAGAGATTGTTTTGGATACGATTTCGAGCCCTTCATCAATTTCGTCGGTAGTTACGCAAAGGGGTGGGGCTATAAAAATCCAGTTCCAGCGAACAAAGGTGAACATCCCTAATTCTCGAATTTTGGCAGCCATCCGTAAGGTAGCTTCCATTTCGTTTGGTTTTGCATTCCAGGGAGTTACTGGCTCTTTCGTATCTCTGTTCTTTACTAATTCAATACATCCAAGTAGCCCGGTATTTCTGAAATCTCCAATAGAAGGATGTTTTTCTTTAAGTTTTTCTACCTCGTTCTCTATGTATGAGCCCATCAGAGCAGCATTGTCCACCATCTTCTCATTCTGAAGAATCCTGATGTTTTCAACTGCGGCAGCACACGAAACGGCATGAGCAGAATATGTAAGTCCAATTACCAAAGGATTATCATCAAAATGTCTGGCAATAGTATCTGTAACAACAACAGCACCAAGCGGTAGATAACCCGAAGTAAGTCCTTTGGCCATACACATCAAATCTGGAGTTACCCCAGAATGATCGATGCCAAACATTTTTCCAGTTCTTCCAAAACCACTCATGGTTTCATCATCAATAAGAAGAATACCATACGAATCTGCTATTTCACGTAATCTTTTCCAATAATTTGGAGGATATTTGATACAGCCCGAAGAACCTGATTCGCCTTCAATCAAAATAGCGGCAATACTATCTGGATTTTCGTACTTAATAATATTCTCAATATTCTGAGCAGCCATTTCTCCGCATTCATCTATGGAAGAGGTATTCCAAGGGCATCGGTAGAAATATGGGTTTTCAACATGAACAAAATTTGGCACAGCCTGACTATCAATTGGGAATTTTCTGGGATCGCCTCCAGCAGAAATAGCTCCATAAGTAGCTCCATGATAAGAGCGGTAATGAGAAATGATTTTATGGCGACCTGTATACATTCGAGCCACTTTAATTGCATTTTCTACAGCTTCAGCTCCGCCAAGTGTAAAGAAAGACTTTGTGAGGTTACCGGGAGTAATTTCGGCGATCTTTTTACCAAGCTTGCCACGTACTTCTGTAGCCATACCTGGATAAACATAGCTCAACTCCTTCATCTGTGTTGCAACTGCTTCAGTAATACGTTGGTCGCCATGTCCAATATTTACGTTCATCAATTGAGAAGAAAAGTCGAGATATTTTTTTCCCTCTTGATCATACACATATACACCACTAGCTGATTTTGCATTGATAGGGTTGAGGCCACCTTGTTTAGCCCAAGAGAACAGGGTGTAATCTAAATTGTCTTTAATTATCTGATCCATATTTTATTCGTATTGAGTACTTCCTTAGTTCTTTATTAACTCATCCAGTTTGTGCGAGCTTCTGCATTCCACTTCACAGAAGTTTTCTTATTCTGAGTCCAAAACTCAATGGAGCTTTTCCCAGTTATGTCGCAAACTCCAAACTTTGAATCATTCCATCCACCAAAAGGAAATGGTTCTCGGGGAACTGGAACGCCAATGTTAACTCCAACCATACCCGCACTTGCCCTGTCGATTACTTGCCTTGCAAAACCACCGTTTTGAGTGAAAACTGCGGCAGCATTTCCATAACCCGAACTGTTTTCAATGGTGATAGCTTCGTCCAAATCTTTTGCCCGAATAATGGAAATAACAGGACCAAATACCTCTTCTTTAGCAATAGCCATATCGGGGGTTACGTGATCCACAATAGTAGCACCAACATAGAACCCTCCATCTTTCCCTTTTACTGTGGCATTTCTGCCATCAACAAGGACTTTAGCACCAGCTTTTTCGGCTTCGGATATATAATTCTCAATACGTTCTTTGGCTTCCTTAGATATTACGGAACCAAGATTTTCTCCAGGAACCATTTTCTTGGCTTCTGTACACATCATTTCAACAATATGATCCACTCTGTCAACCCCAACCATAACGGCAGCAGCCATACATCGCTGTCCTGCGCATCCAGACATAGAAGCAACAACATTACTTGCCGTCATTTCAGGATTTGCATCAGGTAGTACAATTAAGTGATTTTTAGCACCGCCAAGGGCAACACATCTTTTTAGAGTTGAAGTAGCTCTTTTATAAACAATTTTTGCCACTTTGGTTGAACCAACAAAAGAAACAGCTTTTATACCAGGATGATCACAGATAGATTCTACAATTTCTTTTCCTCCATGTACAATATTAAAAACCCCATCAGGAAGTCCAGCTTCTTTTAAAAGCTCCGCCATTCGAACAGCACTCAATGGAACCACTTCTGATGGCTTAAGAATCATACAATTCCCTAACACGATGGCATTAGGCACCGTCCAATGAGGAACCATATTTGGAAAGTTAAATGGTGATATAGAAGCAACCACACCTAAAGGTTTTCTTTCGATTCTACATTCTACGCCTCGGCTGACTTCCTGAACTTCATTTGTTAAAATCTGGGGCATAGAAACTGCAAATTCACACAATTCAATGCTCTTTTCTACTTCAGCTTTTGCTTCTGAATAAATCTTTCCATTTTCAAGCGTTACAAGCTTGGTAAGTTCTTCAATGTTAGCTTCTAGTAGCTGTCGATACTTAAAAAAGATTTGTACTCTTTCTTTAAGAGTTTTAGAAGACCAAGCAGGGTAAGCTTTTTCAGCTGCTTTTACAGCCAAGTCGAGATGGCTATACTCAGACATGGGAACAGAAGAAATTACCGATCCATCCAGAGGGCTAATTACATCTATTTTTTTGTTTGGATTTGACTCAAAATTGCCATCAATAAAGTTTTTGGCAGTAGCATGAATTGTTGCAGTTGTACTCATAAACGGGGGGTGTTAATTTGATCGGTATTTGAACTAAAGTTGTGTATTCAATTAGGTAAAATCACAATACTACACTATAAAGGATTGTTGATGAAAACGAAAGATTAAAATGTGGATAATTTGTTGATAATTTTATGACAAAAATAATCTCATTTTGATAAAAAGCAAGAGTACTTTATAGGGAAAAGTGAAATGGAGATAGGGGAATAAGTAGATAAGTGGCTAGCATTGGAGGATATGCTAAAGATTATGGCCCTTATTTTTAAACCGCCTAGGGCTTTTTTAAAATTGAACAAGGGATAGATTGCATTCTACAGCAACTTGATATTTTGTTCAGAGGTATGATGAATCCCAAAGAGAAGATTCTGGGGTTGCAATAGAAAGCACTTTCCTACTAACTTGGTAGAGACCTTTTCTAAGGAATAAATTTTCTTTTAACGCTATTATCATAAACAATATTCAGATTCAAGAATAATTACCTATTATCATACTGAGTTTACGGGCAAGTTTTTTCCCTATTGTAACCTGCGAATTTGTTAGCTCAGAGTCCATTGATATGCATTTACTTCTATGTATATTTGCGACTCTTTGCTCAATTCTGACATCACCTGAATTATAATTACACGAATAGTTATTGTGAAGAAAAGTCATTTTTTATTTTTTTTACTCTTGCTCAGTCAATTAGATTCAGAACTTCTTAGGGCTCAATCATCAGAGCCAACTGGGTTTCCGTTTATTGAAACCTACCGGCGCGGACAGTTTGTAGGGGCACTTCAAACATGGGGAATTACCCGCGCTGAGGATGGATTGCTATATTTTGGTAATACGAGATATGGAATTCAGGAATCGGATGGACTTTCTTGGAGAAATATCGGAATGGAAAAAAATTCGGCAGCTTTATCCTTTGCAAACCATGAGGATGGAACCATTTTTGTTGGTGGGCAGAATGATTTTGGATATTTGAAACGTGATTCATTGTCGCGACGATCCTATACATCCTGGGCTTATCTCTTACCCGATTCTATTGCAAATACGATTAAAGAAGTAGGATTTACTTTTTCTCTGGGTGATCAAGTTCATTTCATCTCACCAGAAGTTTGGTACTCGTATTCTGATGGTGACATAAGCTGGAAAATGAATACAACCCCAATTTATTCGGCGGCTCAATGGCGTAATTCAATCGTCACTTTGGATTCTTCTGGTAAGATTGTTCGAACAAAAGATGGAGGTGCTTCAACTATTTCTCCTCCTAATACTACAGCTAAAGCTCGTAAGCTTTCTACATCTGAGAACCGATTGTTTATGTTAGATGTGGAGTTTGTTATATGGGAATTGAACGAGTCAAATGCATGGTCGAAGGTGCTGGAGCTATCAGAAGAAATTACGGACGCATCTGTGATCATCAAGGACTTTTTGTGGTCAAAATCTGGTTATATCCATTTTGCTACTTCAAACGGCTTGTTCACTTATACACAGGATGGCGAATATGTGCACACTATTTTTGAGTCGGACGGGCTTTGTTATAACGACTTGACAAAGCTTTATGAAGACGATGCTTTGAATATATGGGTAAGTAGTTTGTTCGGAGTGAGCGTATTAGAGTATGGGCGGGCTATGCGCGAATTTTTACCCTCCGCCCATAACCTTCCGGAATATTCAGGAACTTTAAAAAATTTCAATGGCTCTTTATATGTTGGTGGAAATACAGGCCTATTTATATGGGAGAAAGGGAAATTTCAACAGATATATGATGATAGAAATGTGTTTGCGTTTGAGTTAACACCCTATGGCTTGCTTATCGGTACGAGTAAAGGAATGCAACTTTTGGATAAAAAAGGGACATTTCATACCGTATTCTCAGAAGGTAGAATCGATTTGATTCTTGCCGATCGAGAAAACCCAAATGTGGTCTATTATTCACATGGTGCAATCGCACTTAGAAAAGTAGTTCTAACATCAGAAAACCAGTTCGTCGATTCGAAGTTGGTTGATTTTAAGGAAGGAGGCTATACCATAACTGAAGATATTAACGGAGATCTATGGATTGGTACAGGTCGTAATGGAGATTTTCAATTTGTAGCATATGAAGAAGATGATGTGATTGTTTCTATATCTGAAGTTAAACAGTTTACTACTACCAACGGTCTGCCAACCAATGGATTTAATTATACAATGTCGGTAGGTAATGATGTTGGATTTATTACTTCGAATGGCTTTTATCGACTTAATGAAGAGCGGGACTCGATCGTTATTGATCATCGTTTTGATAGCGTTTTCTTTGGACAAGACCGGGCAGTTTGGCCCGTTGTACAGGATGTTGATGGAGGGATTTGGTTGGCATGGGCAGCAGCACATATTGGTAAGGCAGTATATAATCCTGAAAAGGATGTCTTCGAATGGAATGATGGGGAATTTACTCGCACGGCACCTTATTGGGATATTGATTTTATTTATCCAGCCTCAAGAGACCGTATTTATTTTCAAACGAGAGCTCAGAAGCTGGCATATTTCGATTCCACTCTGTATAAGCAACCCTTGCAACCGGTCAACGCTCACATTACATCCGTAATCATAAATTCAGATTCTTTGGTGCTGGAACCCAGGGGGATATCTCATTCGGTTCTGGAAACTCCCTTATCATATCAGGATAATAAGATTCGATTCAATTACGGGATGATTGCCTTTTTACCCGAAGATCGCCTTTTTTATGAGATTAAATTGGAAGGCTTAGAGGATGAGTGGTCAGCTAACACCAACGAAAGGTATCGTGATTATACAAATTTGAGTGAAGGGGAATATACGTTTTGGGTACGTGGGTTTACGTTATATCCCGAAAACTCTCAGCAGGCATCGTTTTCATTTGTGGTACTACCACCTTGGTACCGAACATGGTGGGCATACATTTTGTATGTAATTTTTGGCATAGGAGGTATCATTGTTTTGGTGAAAGTTCGCGAAAAGGGTTTGTTGGAACGTCAACAAGAATTAGAAGGGGAGGTTTTAAATAGAACGGAAGAGATTCGCACTCAGAATCAACAATTGAAGGAATTGGATGAGATGAAAAGTCGGTTTTTTGCCAACATTTCTCATGAATTCAGAACGCCACTAACAATCAGCGAAGGGCTTGTAAATAAAATTATAAACAGAACTGATAACAATCCCTCTGTTATCCAATACGACCTCTCGATTGTAAAACGGAATATGTCACGACTTCATGTTATGGTGAGTCAGATTATAGACCTTACAAAATCGGACCAAAATCATCTGACCTTAAATCAGAAGTATTACCAAGCAGATAATTTAGCATCCATTTCAGTAGAGTCGTTTAGATCGTTGGCAGAATACCACGGACACCGGTTTGAGTTCAATCCAAATGCAAAAGATGTAATACTGTTTGTGGATCGCCCTAAAATTGAAATTATTTTCAATAACCTGATCTCGAATGCCATTAAGTTTACTTCAGATGGCGGTGATATTCGAATTATGACTTCGGTGAGAAATGGGGATTTTGAATTGATAGTGCAGGATAATGGAAGTGGAATTCCAGAAGGAGAGGCAGAAGCAATTTTTGAGCGATTTCACCGAATCAAAAGAAACGATGCCGATTATGTAGAAGGTATGGGTGTTGGTCTTGAACTGAGCCGTACACTTGCCAGACTACATTCTGGTGATATTGTTGTGGATACCGAATACGAAAACGGTGCGTGTTTTAAACTTACCATACCAACCGTTAAAATTACTGAAGACGAGATCACTCCAATTCTTGATGCTCTTGAAGAAGACTTACTTTATAGAGAAAACACCCCTAAATCTTCGATGAGCGAGACTACATTTGATATTCTTCTGGTTGAAGACAACGAGGATATGATGGAGTACGTGAGCGGAGTTCTCAAAGAGCTAGGAACCATCAAAAGAGCCAAAAACGGAAAAGAAGCACTCGAAATACTAGAGCGATTTCAACCAGATATTATTGTTACTGATTTGATGATGCCTGTGATGGGAGGATTAGAATTAGTGGAGCGATTGAAAAGCCATAATCAATGGAATACCGTTCCAGTAATGGTGCTCACTGCAAAAGCACTTGAAGAAGATAAGTTGCATTTACTCAGAATTGGAGTGGTTGATTACATCACCAAGCCCTTCCTGCCAGAGCAACTGGTTTTGAAAGTTAAAAACCTGCTTGTGTATTATACCCGCCGAAAAGCAATCCGTGTAAAACTTAAACCAGATGAAGTGCCTAAAACCACGACACTTTCTGAAAAAGCTGCGGCTTATATCAGCAAAAACCTGAGTAATACTAACCTGTCAGTGGATATCCTTGCCGATGAGTTTTCACAAAGCAGGCGTTCCTTCTACCGGAATCTACAGATAGAAACGGGGATGTCGCCCGGAGAGTTTATTCGGGAAGTACGCCTCACCTCAGCCCGTGCACTCATTACCAGCAATAAGACTCTTCGCCTCGAAGAACTTGCCACCGCCGTGGGGTACAAAAGTGCCACCAGCTTCCGCAAAATATTTGAAGAACGATTCGGAAAACATCCTTTGGGGTGATTCTAACTGTCATCGCGGGCTCGGACCTGCGATCTCCCTTTTCAACCCACAGTCACCCCAGACATGATCCGCGATCCACTTAACAACGGCTGGTATCGAGTTCAGGGAGTTCCCGCATCTTAGTTACACTCAGCTCCTTTTGTGCGGGAAGACGGGCTTTTTCTATAAAAAACCCCATATCTGGCACGTTTGCGTAGAAAGTTGGCACATCTGCGCAGTTGAGGTTTTATAGATTTGAGTATCGAATCACTCAAAATCAAATCTAGCTGCTACCATGAAAAAGCTCTGTTTTTCTTTTTCCATTTTCCTGCTTCTTGTAACATTTTCAATTACTGTTCAGGCACAAATTCCAACTTCTGGACTTCGCCTGCATCTTAAAGCAGATGCGGGGACATCAACTACAACACCCGGACAGAAAATTTCGCAATGGAGCGATCAAACTGGAAATGGATTTCATGCTATTGAAGCTAACCCAACCTGGCAGCCAATGTATGTGAATGATGGGGGAATTCCGGCAGTGAGATTTACACCAAGTGCTCCTACTTCTATGAACCTACCCAAGCCATCTGATATGGGGTTTTATCTTTCGGATTATGAGTTTTTTATAGTAACAAAAACATCATCATCAGCTACACAATTTCCTTTAGCAGGGGGTATTAATTTTCATGAGATCCAGTTAAGTGGAGGCGGTGCAAGGTATATTGCCCGGCTGAATAATTTAGTAGACAATACAGCTACAGTTGACGATGGCGCTTTTCATGTAATAAATGCCATAGGAACCACTACAGAGGCTAAATTAGGTGTTGACGGAGCTTATGCTACTCTCAGTACAGATGCCACAACAAGTGTGGATGTAGCACTCCATTTGGGGACCCGCGCGGATGGTTTTTACCGCTTTGACGGAGATATCGCGGAAATTCTTGTTTATAATCGAAAATTAACCGCTACGGAAAGTATGCAGGTTTCGGAATATTTGCAGGCAAAGTATTCGACGTCTTTTACTGCTTATGCAGCGCCGGGTTCACCAGCAAGTAATGTCGGCTTTTCTTCCGTTACTCAAAATTCCATGAATATATCCTTATCAAAAGGAACCGGTTCACATCGAATTATAATAGCCCGGAGAGGTGGTGCAGTAACTGCTGTTCCATCTAATGGGGTGTTGTATAGTGGAAACGCAGCCTTTGGAAGTGGTCATGATTTCGGAAATGGTAACTATGCCGTTTATGTAGGAACTGAGGGGACTTCAACAGCTTTAGGCAATTTAGCTTTTAACTCTGATTATCACTTTGCAGTATATGAGTACAACATTGTGGGAGGGTTTGCGGAGTATTTGTCAACATCAGCAACAGCGAGCCAGACAACTTCAGATCTTACCCCGGCCAGTAACCTTCAAATTATAGGGAGAACGGCCAACACTTTTAGCGGAAGTGTAACTGCGGGAAGCGGAACTCATCGATTAATTGTCGCACGTCAGGGTAGTGCTGTAAATCAGGGGCCAACCGATGGAGTAGATTATACAGGAAATACGGCGTTTGGAAGTGGTAACCAAATTGGAACAGGAAATTATGTGATTTATGCGGGAACTGATGGAACCAGCTATTCTATGAGTTCTCTCTCAAACAGTACGGTATACCATTTAGCGGTATTTGAGTATTTATATGTAGATGGGGTACCACTGTACAGAACTTCGAGCCCAACAACAGATTCTGATATCACTTTCCCGGCAACACCGGCAAGTAGTGTTCAGTTTTCGGGCACCGGACTAAATGAAATGACCGTTTCCTTCACTCCGGGAAATGGAAATAAGAGAATAGTGATCGCACGAGAAGCTGCAGCCGTTTCCGTACCGCCAACCAATGGGCAGAGCTATTCCGCAAGTTCTGTATTTGAAACTGGAAGCGATCTGGGATCAGGAAATTATGTGGTGTATGCTGGAACAGGAAGTTCTGTGAATTTATCAGGCCTTGATAACAGTACTACCTACTATTTTGCGGTGTACGAATACAGTGAGCATGCTGGAGTTACTTCCTACTTAACAACCAGTCCGGCAGTGGGTTCCAATAGCACAACGGTAGTACCCTTCCCAACAATTACAGAAGCTACCTTTGGAAAGGGAACCGCTACATCAAGAAAAATATCAGGGTTAATAAATCCAAACGGATACGAAACTTCCGTAGAAATTATCTATGGAACGGATACCGGAAATCTGAATAGCACTACTGCTTCCCATAGTGTAGGTAGTGGGATTGTAAATGTTGCTGACACGGTTGATGTAACCGGGCTTAACACCGGGCAAACTTATTACGCAAAAATAAGAGCAACGAATATTCGGGGATCGGTTGAGTCGGACATAATAACTTTAGTTCCTATGACTCTTACTTCAATACAGGGTTGGTTCAGAGGGGATGTTGTTAAATTTCAAGCTCAAGGAAGTGCCGAAATAGATGAGTGGTTGGATCTGTCAGGCTCAGGGAATGACCTTATCGATAAAGATTATTCTTCGGAAGTCGCACATCCTATACTACAGTCACCAACGGGTGTAAATGGGAACCCAGCTACCATTGTAGATGGTAATAATTTTTTCAAGTTCAACCCTTCTTATTTAAATATCCTAAACACTGATCTTGAGCTATTTATCGTATTTAAGACATCAATCAATAGCAACGATAGGCAGGAAATATTGAGACACAGTTTATGGGGTGGGATTATTGAACTTAATTCAAATTCGGGGGTTTACGCCAGCATGAGTGGTAGTTCTTATGCTACCAGTGGCTCAGTGGGTGATTATAGCGAGGGTAATGGGCATATTATACATTACAAAACTGCAAATAACCGGTTTCAACTTCGTGTAGACGATGGAGAGGTATCTTCATCGAGCGTAAATAACAGAATAATTCATGCAGGTCTGATTTCGTTAGGGGGGGTGCCATCCTCTGGAATATCTTTTGATGGTCAAATCGCTGAAATACTATTCTATAATGCAGAATTGTCTGTCCAGCAGCGTCAGGAAATTGCTGAATACTTATCCGATCGATACGAAATCTCCATGTTTGTGCCCTCGGTTCCAGAGACTGCCGCCAGTAGTTTGAATTTCACTAATGTTGGAGCCACTAACTTAGATGTTAGCTTTACCAAGGGAGATGGCGAACGCAGGATCGTTGTTGCACGATTGAATGGATCAACAAAAACAGTACCCACTGCTAATATTATTTACTCAGCAAATGCCAACTTTGGCAGCGGATCTAATTTGGGGAATGATAATTATGTAGTATATGATGGTACCGGAAATTCGGTTGCAGTTACTGGATTGGCAGCAAACTCGGAGTATACGATTGACGTTTATGAGTACAACATCATGGAGTTAGATCCACAGTACTTGTTAAGTTCTCCGAATTCAGCTTCTCAGAGTACTCAAACAGTACCACTGCCTTCTGCTAACTTATTTAATGCCGTTAATCTAAATGCTAATTCAGCTACCATTCAGTCTCTGGTAAATCCAAACGGTTTTGCAACTACGGTTCAGGTCTTTTATGGGACAAGTTCTTCTACACTTAACTCTTCTACAACACCACAAAATATTGGAGACCAGTCAGCAACTCAGACTGTTAATACGTCCCTGAGTGGGCTAACATCAGGTGTGCTGTATTATTATAAGGTTTCAGCTACTAATGTTGCCGGAACGGTTAGCACTGATACAGGCTCATTCGTTTTTGAAAGTGATATAAGTTTGCCTTCATTACAATTTTGGGTGGCTGGTGATGGGGCAACATACACAGCAAACTCCGGCGACCCAGTAAGCAGTTGGGGAAACCAAGCAGGAAAAGCTATAAAAGCCTATCAGGATTTAGCCCAATATAGCCCAAGCCGTATTACTGATAGTGGCCTCTCTTTCTTAAGATTTGATGGAAATACCGGAGTCAAATTTTTAGAAATGGGGTTTGCTGATTCATTAGGATTATTGAACAGCGACTATGAAATATTTATGGTAGCCCGAAGTTCGAGTTCAAATATAGGATTTCTGATGGGTGGTGCTGTTGGGAATTTCGAAATTCATACTCGTCCCGGTGGTGGAGTCGGTACCCGGTTTATTCCAAAATCAGGTTTGTATGTAGATAATCCTGTGAATTCTACCGATGGGGATTTTCACATTTTTAATGCAAAAACCACATCAACACAAGCGATGTTGAGAATTGATGGAAATAGCACATTTGTGAATCAAGATGCGCGCTCAGGTGTTGTAAGTGAATTGCTTATGGGAGCTCGCAGAGATGGAACCCCTGCTTACAATTTTGATGGGGATATTGCGGAGGTGCTTATTTATAACTCTGCCCTAACCGATATTCAGCGAAAAGAAATTGAGCATTACTTAGCTGGAAAATATAGTGTTGAGTTGCCCTA
>TARA_R110000868_G_scaffold75946_6_pt1 | contig 32027 bp, 45 predicted proteins | sample TARA_R110000868 | Tara Oceans TARA_R110000868 (sample SAMEA4397489) | marine metagenome | biome: Polar Biome; feature: [SRF] surface water layer (ENVO:00010504); material: water (ENVO:00002006), including particulate matter (ENVO:01000060) such as... | depth 5 m | reverse complement strand
GCACCACCACCACCACCACCGCCCCAACCTTCTACTATTACCATACTAACTGTAGGTGGTGCTGTCCAAGTGCCGCTTGATGTAAATACTTTTTTAAACATTGCCATAATAACCTCTATTGTCTTATAAGTATATGTTTAATAAATGATAATTTTAAATACAAATTTCACAATCACATTCCCAAACTGGAAATGTATCTTCTATATAATCAAGAATTTCTCTATAATTGCCACACCAATAACACCCTTTAAATGAGAATCTTGAGACAGTTGTTACTGCTGTAAAGGAACAGTTTTTGATCCCATGTTTTTCACCTGAATCATAAAATAGTGCTGGTAACAACTCATTCTTGCATCCAAAAAATTTACATTTCCATGTTAAACTATTTTCGTTATTAAGTGATGGTTTTTTCATTTTGGTGGAAATGCACGGTATCGCACCGTGGTCCGAAATAATCTATAATAAAATTCATTCACAAGTTTAGTTAATTAAGAATGTTATTAACAACATTTATAGATATCGACCTATAAGCTATTTGCTGTTTGATTTGAAAAAATTTCCGCAAACGAAATTTCATCTATTCTTTGTAAATTATGCCCTTATGATTACTAAGAAAATCTCATCATAAGAACACGATTACGCAGCTTGTGCGTAAAAGATTTCACTATTATCGTTAGCGAATATACGTTGATCACTTTTTATCCGGTTGCAATCATCCGAAACTTGCACTTTAATACTTCAAACTCCGTCGAATCTATTTCATTCCCGTACTATTCTAGTTAAATTACTAGAATATGGAGCTGAAGGTCGGTACCGCCCCGACTCATCTTATATACTAAATAAGATTGTCTCTTAGAACACATCAGCTTAATGCACTATTTAAGGTAAAAATTGAGCTAGTTGTGAGAATCGAACTCACGTAACTATATTACGAGTATAGTATAATACCACTATATTAAACTAGCATAAATATGATACTTAATTATTGATAAGTCTTGCCGTCACACATCAAATTATAATCATTAAAAATTGGCTGTCAACTGTCTCAAAATTTAAAATTAATTTTATTTTTAAACAATCGCCAGGACCATTACAACTTAATTATTAAAAAAATTATGTCAATGGCTCTTATTTTTTAAATTAGCAACTGTGATATATGATGTGCGCATTGATTAGCCAAGAGCTTCTATACCGCGTGGAAGCAGGTAACAAGTCGGGTTCTGGTTCGAGTCCAGCTTGGTTAATCAATGTATTAAATAAATTAAAATATCATTTTGATGTTAAATGCCATCCATTACAAAAATCACAATAATATATTCTTAAATCTTTAAGAGAGGTTAATATTATTAATTCCGCTTCTTTTTTAGTAGAAAATCTTTTTTTATTTGGATGATGAAAACATTTTTTCATTTTTATTACGAAATTATATTAATTAATGACCTTTTTAATTAATTTTTTAAAATCCTGTTCCCATATAGAAATTACATTATAATTAGCTTCTTTATATATTTGCTCTTTTAACATAGTTCTTTTATATAGAGTTCCAAAAGAAAATTTATTACATTTATTAATGTAATCAGGTTTATATTTATTAGGATTACCATGCCAAAAATCACCATAAAATTCATAAATTGTATTAGTAATTGGATCATAAGCATCAGTTCTATATTTTTTATTATTAATTATAATTGGAACTTGCCTATATTCATTCGGGATATTTAAATAATCTAACCATTGCATTTCAATTTTAGAAATATTACTATTTTTACATTTTGCGCATCCTTGCTTAGATAAGTGTGAATTGGGTATTTGATAAAAATCACCATGATTCTTGCAAATAATTAAAATTTTAGTATAATTATTTATATACTTAACTTTAGAATAATCATATTTATGATTATGAATAATATTTGCTTTTTTTATAAAAACGTCTATGGGCGTTCTTCTTTTTAACATCACAGTATTTTTGCTGCATTTAGCGCAAATTGCCCCAGATAAATGATTATAAGCTATTTGCTCAAATACGCCATGTGTATTGCAAATAATTTTAACTTTGTCTTGTGATTTTGTAAAATTAACTAATGAATAATTATATAAATTATTATGTACAATGTTAGCTCTTTTAATAAAGCTTTTGGTAGTTATTCTTTTTTTACCACTACACGCTGGACAGCCAGCTCCCGTTAAATGATCATTAGATATTTGATTAAAACTTCCATGCAAATTACATATTATTTCAATTTTTTCAGTGCTTTTCGTATAATTAGATAAAGAGTAATTATACATATTTTTATGCACAATATTAGCTTTTAAAATGAAAGTTTTAGTAGTTAATTTTTTACTCATTACCCTCTATATATATCTGCACCCATACGCATTATATTGTGTAAAAACGATTGATCTTTAGTAAAGATTGGTAAATCAGTATTAATTGCCCATTTATTTTTTAACATATCATTTGTTATTTGAGGAGTTTTATAACATGCAATACCTCTTTTGAAAGAGGCTGGGTAATTATTGAAATCAACATTGCATTCTTGATAAAGAATAGAGATCTTATCATCTATACTTAATCCATTTAACATACTATCAATTGTAGATTTATTATATTTTTTTAAAAATTCATAAAAACAAGCTGATTGAATTGCTATATGAAAATTATGTTGTTGTTTATATATCATAGTATTTATTGCTTCCATAATATTAGGTACAACAAACACTTGTGAAGTAAATACAGCATCGCCTAAAAGGTTTAATTTAATTGAATTAACACAATTGTTAAAATGAACAGATGATATAGATGATGATATTGAACATAATTTCTGTAATTTATTATCAAACCATGGTAATGTCTCATTAGTTTGATCATTTCTTACAACTAAACATATTTCATCATTATATTGATAAGCAAATAATACACCTTCAATTTCATTGCATAATTTTAATGTTGTTGAAAACATGCATTCTGAAAATGATTGACAGTATGGTTTATCTATTAAAGATGTTAATTTTGAAAAGCCTCTTCCATTAATAGATATTATTATGGGGACTTTATTTAATAATTTATAATCTGTAGCTTCTTGATATGAAACTATTCTATCTTTTAATTTTAGGTTTGACATCAATACGAATATAACTTATGTCTCAGCTAAATTTATCGTTTTTAAATTTGTTAATAAATTAATAATTAATGTTTTTAAATTCCCAGATATTTTTTGAGAAAGTAAACCTCCAGATACTGGTAAATTACTAATTTCCTGACTAGATAATAAATCATCTACAAATAACTTTATTTGGCTTGATGTTAATTTTTTATTAAAACTATTTCCACTATTTAAGAAATATTTAAAAATATTTTTACTAAAATTAACTAAGTTCTTTTGATCTGGAGAAGGTAAGCTGCTAGAATCTATAGAAAAATTATTATTCTTAAGTTTTTCAAAATTAACTTTGCCAAAAGTAGAATAATGCAATGCTTTATTTAATAATTCAACTATTTTGTTAATTATCAATACGCTTTCAACATTAAATGCTGAAAATAAACTAGTGTATGCAGAAGAAGCAATAAATGTTGGAATTGGAGCTAATCCATAATCATTTTTCTCTTCTATAATTTTAGAAGTAGATATGGTGTTCTGAGATAATTTTTTTAATAATTTTTTTCTAATTTGAATTTTGTTCACTTTAATATATGGAATTATATCTAATTTTAAATTATTGTCTTTGTAAAAATTGCATTGTCTATTATTTCACATTCATTATTTAAAAATTTTCCTATGTTAAATATATTTTGATATATATTGTCACATGAATGAACTTTTAAATAAAACAACAAGTGTAATGATTGTTACTTATAATAGATTGTCTTTAACTCGGCGCATGCTGAAATCTTTATTTGAAAAAACAAATTCTGACTTTAGACTGATTATTGTCGATAATGGATCGGCTGATGAGTCGGCAGAATTTCTTAAATTACTACAGCCCATGCAAGAATCACAATATTGCAAGTCTTATGACCTTGAATTACATCCTAAGAATTTGGGAATAGCTTCTGGTAGAAATAAAGCTTTACTTATTGCCGATAAATATAAAGATCCATATTTATCTACCATGGATAATGATATTGAGCTTATAGATAATTGGCTTCCTAAATGTATAGAAGTTATAGATAAAAACAGTAATTTTGTTGTAGGGCTAAATATGGAAGAAGTTAATTATCCTATTACAGAAGTAAATGGAGTTACGGTTCAATTAAAACCTCAAGGTAATTGCGGCACTGCTCATACAGTTTTCCCAAGATCGTTGCATAATGCAATTGGTTATTTTAATACTGAATTTGGATTATATGGCGAAGAGGACGCAGATTACTTTATAAGAGCCAGAGTTGTAGGATACAAAATATCCTATCTTCCAGAAAATGGAATTCATTTTGGCGTTGGTGAAAATGATGTTGGCGAATATAGAGAGTTTAAAACAAAAATGCATGCTGAAAATCTTGAGAAATTTAGAGCTTGCTGTTATCAATATTATGGCAAACAAAAACCAATATATACAAAATATAGTTGCGTAGATGAGTGATCATAAAAGAATGGTATCATGTAATAAATTTTTTATATGTGGCGGTAAATAGCTAAAAATAAACAATTACTAAATATTCGTACAAATAATGATCTATCAAAACTTGAACATTTAGTTGTATAATTTTAAGTTATAGGGAAATAAAATATGTTTTCAGGCAAATACATTGAGTGGAATCAAAATCGTATCAAGGGGATTATAGATTTTTATGGTTTTAAATTCTTTTACTTTAAAAAGATACTTGACTTAGGATGTGGATACGCTGATATAAGTGCATCATTATTAAGATTAGGCGCAGATATTACAGCAGTAGATGCTAGGCAAGAACATTTAAAAATAATATCTAAAAAATATCCAGAAATTAAAACTGTAAAAGCAGATTTAGATAACGGTTGGCCATTTCAAGGCAAAAAATTTGATTTAATCCTAGATTTAGATTTAATTTGTCATATTAATAATTATGAAGAACATTTAAAAAATGTTTGTGCAAGCACTCACCATTTAATATTAGAAACAGCAGTTTGTGATGATGAAGATGATACAAAACATATAATGGTTCCTGAAAATAAAGGAAATTATGATTTGTCTTTTAATGGTACAGGATCAAGACCAACTTCTAAATCTATTGAAAGAATATTAAAAGAAAGCGGAATGGATTTTAGACGTGTAGATCAGAGTAGATTTAATTCCGGATCATACAAATATGATTGGCAAGAAAAAAATAATAGTGAATGTGATATCAATAATAGAAGAATTTGGTTCGCTGTAAGAAATGATAGCCCAATTCAATTTGTAAAACCAACAATTGCAGCCCCAGTTCTATTACCATTACCTCCGCCACCATCACCAGAACCACCACAAATATATTCATTTCCTGATAGAATCAATAAACCTAATTATATTAGTGTTGGAGTTCCTAAAAAATTCGTTATCGTTATTCCAAGTTATAATAATGAAGAATGGTGTGTTAGAAATATAGAATCTTGTATTAATCAAAATTATGAAAATTATAGAGTCGTATTTACTGATGATGCTTCTAAAGATGAAACTTTTAATAGAGTAAATACTTTTGTTAGTCAGTCGCCAAGAGCGCACAAAGTTACCTTAATTAGAAATTCTACTCGTATAGGCGCTTTAGCTAATTTATATAATATGATTCATAGCTGTAATGATGATGAAATTATATTAACTCTTGACGGCGATGACTGGCTAGCAAATGATAGTGTTTTAAATACATTAGCTAATACCTATTCTAATAATGATGTCTGGATGACTTATGGACAATATCAGAATCACCCAGATGGTGGCAGAGGTATTGCAGAAGCTTATCCAGAGCACATTATTAGCAATAATGCATTTAGATCATATAGATGGTGTGCATCTCACTTAAGAACATTTTATTCTTGGCTATTTAAGAAAATTAAAAAAGAAGACCTATTTTATGAGGGTAAGTTCCTTGAAATGACATGGGACTTGGGTATGATGTATCCAATGTTAGAAATGGCTGGACATCACTCTAAATTTATACCAGACGTATTATACATGTATAATTTAATTAATCCAATTAACGATCATAAAGTTAGCCGAGGATTACAACAAAAATTAGATTATATCATAAGAGCCTATCCAAGATATAGTCAAGTATCTAGCCCACAATTAAGAAAACCATCAGTTGGATTGATGTGCATAGCTACTGGTAAATATGATAGATATGTGCAACCATTTATAAGTTCAGCTGATGCTCATTATTTGAATGATGAATATGATGTAACATATTATGTTTATACTGATAAAGAATTAAATATTAATTCAAAAAGAAAAATAGTTTATATACCAATAGAACATAGATCATTTCCTCATGCTAGTATGGATAGATTTAAGCATTTTTATAATAATAGAGATAAGTTTGTTAATGAAGATTATTTATATTATTGCGATGTAGATTCATTATTTGTAAATAATATTGGAAAAGAAATATTTGGAGAGCTAGTGGGGGTCCAGCACTGCGGTTATGTAAATTCTGTAGGACCATATGAAAATAATCCAGCTTCTTGTTTATATGTACCTGTAGAATCTTACAGCACGTATTTTGGCGGCGGATTCTCAGGCGGTACAACGCAAAAATATTTAGAATTATCTAGATGGTGTAGTGAGATGATAGACATTGAAACTAATAATGGTCGCGTACCCTTGTGGCATGACGAGACTGCAATTAATAGATATTTCTTAGATCATAAACCTAATGTAATTCTTACACCTTCATACCATTACCCACAATCTAATATTGATTATTATAGAAGCAGATGGGCTCCACAGACATTTCATCCTGTTATACTTTTACTTGATAAAAATCATGAAGAAATAAGAAGTTAAAATAGATAAATTTTATTTTCGTTAATAAAGCAATATAGTTAGATATACAAAGGAAAAATGATTACATATAGTATGCTAGGTAATAATGGTAGGCTCACAAATCAAATTTTCCAAATTGCTGCAACAATTGGATTAGCAAGGCGAAATAATGATTCTTTCATATTACCGCCATGGCAATATGAAAATGATTTTAATTTACATAATTGTTTTGGGCATGTAACTAAAACTCATACATATACTGAACCTCATTTTCAATATGCAAACATACCATATCATAATACTAACGGTATGATTTTAGATTTAGCAGGATATTATCAAGACTTTAGATATATAGATCATTGCAAAGATGAAGTAATTAATTTACTAACTCCTGTGCATCATTTTGAGAGAGAATCTGGATTATGTGCTATTCATTGGAGAGTGGGAGATTATATTAATTTTCAAGATTGCCACCCATTAATGACAAGAGAATATTTTGAAAAAGCAATGGAATTAAGTGGATGCCATAAATTTTTAATATTTTCGGATAGTATGCATATGGCTAAAGATATGTTTAGAGGTAACCAATTTGAATTTTCAGAAGGAAATTCGCCTACTGTAGACATGGCATTAATGTCTAAGAAGTGTGAGCATAATATAATTAGCAATAGCTCATTTAGTTTATGGGCTGCATTTATTAATAAATCTCCAAATAAAAAAGTAATTGGACCAATAAAATGGTTTGGAGAGAAGTTAAATTATCATGACACTTCCAATTTATTATTGCCAGAGTGGGTGAAAATATGATTTATGAAACTACTGAAAATTTTTATACTCAAAAAATTTACCTAACTAATGTAAGAGAATCTAGATTTGAATTTTTAGCAAATTTATGTAAGGGTAAAAGTGTAATGCACATTGGGTGTGCAGATACAATGGTATTTAATCCGGATACAAATTTACATATATATTTATCTGCAATAGGCGAAGGTACAATAATTGATGGGCTAGATATTGACGTTGAAACTTCTAAAAAATTAGAAGAGGTTTGTCCTGGTACATATTTTACTGCATATGATGCAGTAAATAAATCTTATGATTTAATGATTATTCCAGAAGTAATAGAGCACGTACCAAATATCGGATTATTTTTAAAAGATATATTTTCAATAAAATGTGAAGAATATTTTTTCACTGCACCGTCTATGATGATGGCTCAATTTTTTTGTGAAGATACTTTTTCATTAGAATCAGTTCATCCAGACCACAAATGTTGGTTTTCTCCATATACATTATATAATACAATTAAACCATTTGCAAATGAACTTTACATCCAAATGTATTATTTAGAAAATAAATCACAAATAGGAATGAGATTATTTAAAAAAAAAGTGTTGGAGTTATTGCCCCAATCAGAACAGTCAGACCAGTCCCAAAAAGAAAAAAAAGAAGAAGATAATTTTATTGATATTGAATCGATAATTGATTTTGATTTAGGTGAACAATCTAAATTTATACCAATTGAATTGGTAAATGAGCCTGAATTTATAGAAGAAATAGTTTTAAATGAAGAACTTCAAGAAGATAAAACAGAAGAAATTAAAACAGTCAATATAGAAGAAGATAAAACAGAAGAAGTTAAAATAGATATAGTGGCAGAGTAATAATATTATATTAAGGTAATATGAAGTTTTTCAATATAGACCAGCATGTTTCGGTAATTGCTGATGTTGCACATATTTTTAAGAATTTGGGACATGAAGTAGACGATTGGTCTCTTTCAGGACATCACTGGGTATTAAATAAGCCTAAACCAAAAATTATGCTTAGCGATGGTACCCAATTAACTTGTTCTGGGGTTTGTTCTCAAGAAGTTTGTGATAAATTTTATGAACAAAACAAAGAAGAACTTGATAAATATGATGGGTTTATTGCCTGTTACCCTACAGAATTTGCATTATTATATGAAAAATGGAATAAACCTATAATTATTGTAAATTGTATTAGGTATGATCATCCAAATACATTTAATCCAGCAATAAGAGATAGATTGAATAATTTCTTAAAATTAAGGCATGAACAAGGTAAATTATATTATGTATGTAATAATAAGGGAGATTTATTTTATACAAATTATTTTACTGGCATAAACGGAATGCATATACCTAGTTTGTGCGAATATACTAATGCTAAATATACTGGCACAAAAAATAAATTTGTTATACATGAAAGATCAGAAATAACAGTTCCTGGAAATTCATGTATTAGTTTATCAAATATTAGAAACTCTGGCTGGAAATATAGCTGGGAGGATTTGTATTCATATAAAGGAATAATTCATGTTCCTTATCACAATGGGACAATGAGTATGTTCGAGCAATATACAGCAAATGTGCCGTTATTTGTACCATCAAAACAATATACTAAACAATTATTTTCTGAGAATAAAATATTTTCTGATTTAACTTTTTATAAAATAAATAAAGTTCAAGAACCAGATGATATAAATAATCCGAATAGTCTTAGAAATCCTGATATTTTAAATAAATGGATTGATACTTGTGATTTTTATGACACTGAAAATATGAAATATGTTCAATATTTTGATTCACCAAATCATTTAGAACATTTATTAAATACTGTAAATACAAATGAAATTAGTTATAATATGTCCGAATATAATAAGTTAAGAAAAGAGTCTTCTTATAATCATTGGCAAGAAATTCTTACAAGCATTGGATCAATATGAAATTTTTATTAGGCGAAAATGCACATAGTGCTGATGATATTATTAATATCATGAAAGTATTATTAACTGAAAATTTCACAATGGGTGAACAAGTTAGTAAATTTGAAAAGATATTTGCTGAGTATATTGGAGTTAAATATGCGTTAATGGTAAACTCTGGATCGTCTGCAAATTTAATTGCTTTATCTGCACTTACAAATCACAAACGTGACAAAAAATTATTACCTGGCGATGAAGTATTAGTTCCTGCATTATGCTGGTCAACAAGCGTCTTCCCAATTATTCAGTGTAATCTTGAACCTGTGTTTGTTGATGTTGATCCACAATCATTAAATATAGATTTAGATGATTTAGAATCAAAAATTACAAGTAAAACAAAAGCAATTGTATTAGTTCATGTGCTTGGAAACTGCACTAATATGCAAAAATTAATGGAAATTGTTAACAAACACAATTTAATTTTAGTAGAAGACACATGTGAATCTTTAGGATCTAAATATGATGATAAATATTTAGGCTCAATGGGTACTTTTGGAACTTATTCATTCTATTATTCTCATCATATTACAACCATGGAAGGTGGTATGGTAGTATGTAATGATGATGATGATTTTGAATTAATTAAATGTTTACGCGCTCATGGATGGACAAGAAGCTTAAAAGATAAGGAACAAATTCAAGCTCAATATCCTGATTTAGACTCTAGATTCACTTTCGTCAATTTAGGGTATAATGTAAGACCAATGGAAATTCAAGCCGCAATGGGGATTGGTCAATTACAAAAATTAAAATTAAAAAATGATACTAGAAAAGTAAATTATAATAAAATTAAAAGTAAAATTGAAAATGATTCTAGAAATAATTTCTTATCTTTTCCTAAAGAAACAGAAAATGCAGATATTATCTGGTTTGGAATTACTTTATTCTTGAATGATAAAATTAAATTATCTAATTATTTAGATTATCTTACAGATAGTGGAGTTGAAAATAGACCAATAATAACTGGCAATATGGTAAGACAACCTGTAATAAGAGATCTTTATCCTAACTTAGACCCTAAAACTTTTAGTGGGGCAGAAAAATGTCATTTCAATGGATGTTTTGTTGGACTACCAAGTAGTTTAATGTCAGATGAATTAATAGATGAATTAGTAGACATATTATTAAGTTATAAATTATGAAAATTTTAGTTACAGGAAGTAATGGGTGTGTTGGCAGTGCATTAAAAAAAGCATGTATTAATGATAATAATTGGATTTTTATTGAGAGATCAGATTGCGATCTGACTAATAGAGATGAAACATTATCTGTATTTAAAAATGTCAATCCTGATTATGTTATTCATTTAGCTTCTTATGTCCCTGGATTTTATAATATAAATAAAGTCGCATCTTTTTCTAATAATGTTAGAATTAATGAAAATGTATTAGAGGCATGTAATACAATTGGAATTGAAAGAGCGATGATGTGTCTTTCAGTAAATATGTTTACTGAAAATCCTTCAAAATTTCCAATGGATGAATCAATGATTTTTGAAGGTCCTTTATCTGGTGATTTTGCTGGATATGCTTTCTCTAAAAGAATGCTTGAATTGCAATGTCAAAATTATAATCAACAATATAATAGAAAATATTTTGGAATAATTCCATGTAATATTTATGGACCAAATGATAATTTCAGCTCTGGTAGATTAATACCTAATTTAATATTAAAATTTAAAGATGCTATAAAAAATAACTCAGATGTTATTTTAAATGGAACAGGTAATCCATTAAGGCAATTCATTTATTCAAATGATTTGGCTATTATAATTAAATATTTAGTCATTAATTATAATGATATTAAACCAATAATTTGTTCTGCAAATAGTGAAATTAGTATTAGTGAATTAGCTAATTATATAGCATTATCATTAGATTTTAAAAATAAAATCAAATTTGATATAAGTAAAAAAGATGGCAATCTTAAAAAAACTGTAAGTAATGAGTATTTAAAACAAATAATGCCAAATATTAAATTTACAGATTTGATGTCTGGACTAAAAGAAACTATTAATTCTATGGAGAATTTATGAAAATTCATATTTATTCGTTTGCTGTAAATACTACTTTTCCAATTGACATAGTTCATAGACAATATCAAAAATATATGAAAGATGAATTTGAATTCATTTTATTTAATGATGCAATGGATTTACAAACAGAAAAAGATATTAATACTATTGCAGGTTGTAATAAAATTAAATGTGTTAGAGTTCCTCAAAGCATACATAAAACGCAAAATCCTTCAGAAGCTTACGCTGCAACTTTAAATTGGGCTGTGCAGGATTATGCTGTACAAAATAAACATGAAAATATTATGTTAGTTCATACTGATGTATTTCCAATCGCTCATGTTTCAATCGAAGAAGTACTAGGATCTAATATTGCAGCCAGCACTACTGAATTTAAGATTTTAAATGGCGAAGGTATAATTTATTTCTACCCAGCACTAACAATAATTAATATGAAATTATTAAATAACGTTTCTGAGATGGATTTTGGATTAGAAACAGGATTAGATACTGGTGGTAAAACAAAAACTTTTGTTAAAAACAATCTTGATAAGGTTAAATTTTTAGAAAATAGTCAAATACTTAATTTTATTAGCACTAATAAAGATCATCCGCTCATTCAATACTTTAGAGACTCTCTAAGTATCTGTGGACAATATGAGTTAAGCGCAGGTTGGGTTGCTGATGGCTTATACCATTATATGGCAGGATCTCAATGGAATGCTACAAATCCAAGCGCTGCTGAAGGTCATAGCAAAAGAATGGATTTATTTTTAAAGTATTTTTATTAACAAATAAAAAGGCTCAATATAAATTTATATTGAGCCTTTTATTCTGAATATTAGAATCCGGGGCATCCTGTTACATCAACACCTTTTGATGCTGCATAAGCTCTAACAACCTGCATTGCATCTTCTGGAATATGTTCCATAATACCACCAATAAAAACTTCATGGTGTTTTTTGCAATGAGCACAAAAGAACTCATTTAATTTATTAACTCGTCTAAATGAAAGACCTGGAATTGGCTCATCATTTTCTTGATATGGTGGAATAGGAACTCCACCATCATTATGTGCTCCACCAAATGTTCTATTTCCTTGATTGTCGTATTGTGGGTCTCCGTAATGAACCATTACAGTATGTAAAATATTTGGATAAATTACTGTTGCTAAAAATCCTTGATCATATGTTTTGCCTGAGTTAACAAATGTATCAATCTCTTCAGCCATCTTAGGAATAATTCCGTTTCTAGATCCCCAGACACCACCCATAATTTTAACTTTTGGGTCTGTATGATAACAATGATCTCGAATGATTGAGAAGTTTTTATCACTTGCTAGCCAAGCATCAACGCAAACTTTTTCTCTAGAACTAATCCAGCTATCACAGTCACGAGATATCATTACTGCATTGTAATCAGCTGCGGGTAAGAATCGCCAGCACATTCTTTCGCTTCCTGTTCCACGAGGCATCTCTACTATTTCAACATAATCAAAAGTTCGCAAAATATCTACAATTGGTTTTGGAACAGTATCGTCTAAATAGAATCTCACTACCCAATCTGGGTATATTTTAGGAGCTAATAAACAATTAATTATTGCATTAATTGTATTCTTTGGAATAGAGTTATATAAAGAGTAACTAATTATTTTTTTCATTTTTCCGCCATATAAATTATAAAAGATATGTATCTTGTTTTGATTTTATCATAGCTACTATATCATCAGGATACATTTTTTCGGCAGCTATTTTATTTAACTTTTCCATATTAAAAACTATTGGATCTACCCACCAATCTTCAAATGGAAGATTGGGTCCCATACCACATCCAAGAGGTACCCGAACATCAGAAAATAGCAAAACATATCCATGATGTCTTAAAAGTTCTCTTTCTTGATTTCTAAGTAAATCACCAAATCTATAAGCATCATGTTCTATAGTAATAACATTAAATCTATAATCATCAAATGGCAATTTACCAAGACCTAGCATGCTACTTTCATCGATATCCATAGATAAATAATCTATTCTAGAAGGAAAAGATAATTCAGTTAATACTGATTTATAGTCAATTTTAGTAGCATCTTCATTTAAGAATTTACAAGTTCTATAACTTGCGTAATGCTCTGTATATCCAGATCCTAGTTCAACGCAAATTCCATTCCATCCTAATTCAGATTCAAGGAAATATGAATTACTTTGATTTTTGCCATCAGTACTCCCAATATCTAAAAAATGTCCATTACGTTTAAAATTTAAAAAATTAGCAATAAATTCGTCTTGCCAAGCTTGAGAGTAATAAGTCATGAATCTCCTTAATTAAATATAATATGAAAGTATTAATATAATATTACATATTAGATTTTATTTGACGAACCTTTTCGCTACATTCAAATGGAATATTTCCATTTAAAAACCTTTTAATAATTTCAGCTCTTTCATTTACATCTGGGTACGTAGATATTAACAATCTAGCATTTGGTGAAAAATTATTTAATTTAACTTCAGGATGAACTCTATCTGCAATATAAACTTCAAATGCCTTATATAAATCAGAGCGTTTTAATTTAACATCATTATTATTTAATGAATTAATTAATAATAATAAATTATTTGAGTCCGGCGTAATATTAAAATCATTCATAATTAAGTTATAGAAATCTTCAAAATATAAAACATCTATATAAGATAATGCGGGATAAAGATAATCGCAACAATACCCAATAGCTTTATAAGAATCAATTGCATAAACTCTTCCTAAATTTATTAATGTTGCATTATCTGGAAGAAAGATAGAATTTGTAGCTGTAGATCCGTCAGTAGATATGTAAATCTTTACATCTTTTAAAATATTTAATTGTTCTTTAATGTTTGAAATTGAGCCCCAGTATATTATGTCGATGTTATTATTCGACAACATATCTTTAAGAGATGTATTTAAATTATCATCTTTAGCCGTAGTATTCGCATAGATAATTTTTTCTCCAATTTCTAATTTTATATCAGCTTCTTTATAAAAAGCATTTCTAAATTTTTTCCAAATATCATTATAATATGGGCTAACATAATTACGATCAAAGGAGGAGAATCCAGAATCACTATTTCCAACGACAAAAGTTTTAAAAACAAATGATGATTGCTGTTTATTTAATGTATGCAATGGTATTGCTTCATTTCCAAATAATAATTTAAACATTCCTTTGCAATCATAAATGGATTCTGTTTCATTATTATGAATATCAATAATACAAGTAAATGGATTATATTTTAATCCACATTTATCTATACTAAAAAATATAGAAAAAATATCATCCATTAAAGTATGACCTGGATGATAATGCAAACTTTCTTTAAAAAAGAAATGTGGGCGATTAATTATTTCAAATTGAACGTTATCTGATAATTCAGTTATCTTTGGGCACCATTTTTCATAATTTGTATTTTTATAATAAATATTAGGGTAAGTTGATATATCAGATATTGGATTGCCATTAAAAATAAATTCACCATTTATAAAGTATAAATTATTAAATACAATAGTTTTACCAATTGGGGAATCAAAAATTTGGCATGTTGTTTTAACATTGTTCATATAATTATATTATATGAATAATATAATATTCATATGATATGATATTAAATTATAAAAAGAGAGAAGTATGATACACGATAAAATTGGAATTTTTGCCCCTGAGCAACATGGTGATATCGCCCTTTGTACGTGTGTCTTAAAATACAAAGAAATTTTGTGGCCAGGCAAAGAAATAGTATGGTTTTGTAACCTTTCGGAAGAAAAAGCAACTTATTTAGATATGTTGAAATTTAATGACGCCATTGTAGAAGTACGGGATTGGCCAAAATTTAAAACTATGGAAGACTTTAGAGATTGCGTTGACCCTAATGGTCAATTAAAATTATCACGAAGAAGCGATTTTGAATCAATGAAAGATTTGCACAATGGTTATTTCTTAGTCCCATGGGCGGTTTTACCTAGCAAAGCTTTTGAAGGAGTTAATTACGCTAATATTCCTAGACAAATTTGTGGAGCTGATCCATCATTAGAGTGGCACCCATATTTATGTTTCTCTGATGAAGAGCGGGAAGCCGCAAGAGATTTTTGTAAATCTCTACCTCATGCAAAAACTATTATGTTAGAAACTCAATTAAGATCAGCTGGCAATTTTAATTTAAGTGAAAGTGTAATTAGAGAAGCAATGGCAGCATGTAGAGCAAAATTCGGCAATTGTAATTTTATTTTTGCTAGTAAGATGGATCATACTAAATATGTTGATGATCCTGGTGTTGTTTCAGCTTCACATTTTACTGTAAGACAATGTGCATTAGTTCATAACTATTGTGATTTATTTATCGGAGTATGTAGCGGTATTACTCAAGCAGTAAGTTGCTGGGGGAATAAACCAGTTCCTAGAGTAGAGATGTGCGGAGAAATTATTCAAAGTTCTGTTATTGCTAATGGTCCAGTAACTAGTTTTACTTGTGATAATATGTCTTTAGACAGAATGAATGCTGGATTTGTACAAACAATATCAAATGTTTTAAATAAATTTTAATTAGGATTAAAATGAAGGAACTATTTAGTTTAGGTGAAATATATCCGTCTGATTTTTTAAAGCCAGATGAAACTCCTCATACAGATAAAATTGAGCTTAAATTATTAATGGATGATGATGGAGTTGTTCGTTTAGAAAAAACAGCTCCATTAAATAAAATGTTTGGCAGATATTTTTATAGAAGTGGAACTAACAATTCAATGAAAGTTGAATTGAAAAATATTGTAAACTCTATTTTAGAAGTTAAAAAACTTAATGATAATGATGTGTGGGTAGATATAGCGTCAAATGACGGAACGCTATTAAGTAATGTTCCTAAAAATTTAATTAGAATCGGAATAGATCCTGCTGATGATACTTATAAAGTAGAATCTGAAAAACACTCTAACGTCATTGTTCAAGATTTCTTTTCTGCTAAAAACTATAAATCTACAGAATATGGAGAAAGAAAAGCTTCTGTAATTACATCTATAGCGATGTTTTATGACCTTGAAGATCCTGATACATTCACAAAAGATATATTTGAAATTTTAGATGATAATGGATTATGGGTATTGCAACTTTCATATTCGCCATTGATGATAAGCCAACTTGCTTTTGATAATATCTTGCACGAACATACATGTTATTATTCATTATTTAATCTTAAAAAAATATTAAATAGAAATGGGTTTCAAATAGTCGATTGTTCTTTAAACAATACAAATGCTGGTTCATTTAGAGTATATGCAATGAAATCACAGGCGGATCTTAAAACATTTACTACTCAAACACATAGAGATGTATGTGACGTTAGAGTTAAATCTCTATTAGCATATGAAAAATCTCTAAAATTAGACCAAGTAGAAACTTGGAAAGAGTTTTATTCTAATATTTTATTATTAAAAGAACAGGTAGTTTCATTTTTAGAAAAAGAAACTTCTGAAGGGAAAGTAATATACGGTTATGGAGCAAGTACAAAGTTTAATACTTTACTACAATTTTTTGATATAGGAAAATATATTAAAGTAATAGCTGAAAGAACTCCATATAAATTTGGATTAAAAACTGTTGGAACAAATATTCCGATCATATCGGAAGAACAAATGAGACAAGATGCTATTGATGGCAAGGTAGATTATTTATTTGTTGGACCTTGGCAATTTTTGTCAGAGTTTGTAGAACGCGAAAAAGACACACTTGCTCTTGGCGTGAAAATGATATTTCCATGTCCAAAATTTGAAGTTATAGGTTAAAATGTAAATGCAACTGTTGCGCATAAAACATATAAAAAAATATTTTCATAAATATGAAATGCCATTCATTGTAAAAAAAGAATTATTAAGATTTCATTTTTGGATGGATATGTGGAGAATTGCAGATTTTATATATAAAATAGTAAAATGAATTTAGTTATTGGTAATACATCTCAATTAGCACAATATTTCCCAGATGATTATATAAAGATCTCATCAAGAGATATTGATTTTTCATATATATCTAATAATAACTGGGATTCAGTTTATATTACCTTTGCTGAACAAAGAATCTATGATCCTAATATAGATTATATTACTCCTAATTATATTTATACTTTAAAAATTATTAATTCATTATTAAATAATTCTAAAAAAATTGTATGCTATACTAGTTGTGAATTATGGAATTCTTTATCTGGAAAAATATCAGTAGAAACATCTCCTAAATTTTATCCATTAAATAATGAATATAATATATCTAAATTATTATTACTAAATAAAATTATAGAATATAGAAAAATAAATTCATTATATAATAAAGTTATATTCATGCATCCATTTTATTTTAACTCAATACACAGAAGTGAATATTTTCTATTCGGAAAAATATTTCAATCAATTATTAATAATAAAAAAATTAATGTTGGCAATTTAGATTTTTATCGAGATATAGTTCATGCAAGTTTTGTTGTTAAACAAAGCATTGGTAATAATCAAGACACAATGGTTGGTTCCGGGAAACTATTCAACGTAAGACAATTTATAAAAGACTTGTATGAGTTAAACGATATGGACTATGATTATTATGTAAATGAAAGTAATAATTTGATTACAGGACAAAAGTTAATCATGGCACAAACAAGTTTTAATTATGAATATAAAAATCTTTTATTTGATACACAACGTGATATATTATCAGTAAAGAACAAGTAAATTTGGAGAGAATTATGGATAGTCTTGGTTCGCTTATTGATAAGCTTTCGGTAGTTAATATTAAAATATGGATGGCTGAGGACCTCAAGCGTTCTACAGATGCTACAGATACAGTCATTGCAAATGCAACTAAAGTAACAAATATAGCAAACCAACAAAGAAATGATTTAATTCAAGAAATTGATGAAAAAATTAATCATATGGTGAAGACTGGAGAATTGCAGAAATTATATAAGCAAGGCTCTACAAAAATGTATGGGAAATAATTATATATCTAATTAAATATTAAGGAAAATTAAAAATATGAAGTCATGTGTTATATCAGGTATTTCCGGGCAAACGGGCAGTTATTTATGTGAATTACTTTTATCTAAAGGATACAAAGTATATGGAATAAAAAGAAGAAGCAGCTCTATTAATACAGAAAGAATAGATCATCTTTTCGATCATCCTAATTTAGAATTAGTTTATGGAGATTTGGCAGATTACTCTTCATTATCAAGCATAATAGGAGATGTTAAACCTGATTTATTTTTTAATTGTGGAGCAATGTCGCACGTTAAGGTAAGTTTTGGAATACCAGAGTATACTATGGATGTAACCGGCACTGGAGTAATTAGAGTGTTAGAGGCTATTAGAAAAAATAGCCCTAGTACTAGGTTTCTTACTGCATCTAGCAGTGAAATGTATGGAGCTTCACCACCTCCTCAAAATGAGGACACTAAATTCCATCCATGCTCGCCTTATGCAGTAGCCAAGGTAGCTGGATATTATGCAACAATTAATTATAGAGAAGCATATAATATGTTTGCCGTGAACTCAGTTGCGTTTAATCATGAAAGCCCTAGAAGAGGAGAGACTTTTGTAACACGAAAGGTTACAATTGGCGCTACAAGAATTAAATTAGGTTTACAAAATGAACTTTATTTAGGAAATTTAAAATCTAAACGAGATTGGTCTCATGCCGCTGATACTGCGGAAGCAATGTATAAAATTATAACAGCAGACTCTGCTGATGATTATGTTATTTCAAGTGGAGAGATGCATTCTATTGAAGAATTTGTAGAAAAAGTATTTAGCAAATTAGATTTAGATTATAAAAAATATGTAAAATTTGACCCTAGATTATTACGCCCTACAGAAGTAGACGCTTTATGTGGAGATAGTTCTAAATTAAGAAATGCATTAGGTTGGAAACCTAAGTATACATTCGATATGTTAATCGATGAAATGATAGAGTCAGATATGAAATTAGCTACTAATGAAAAATTAATTAAAGACAATGAAAAGAAAATCTAAAATTTTTATTGCTGGTCATAATGGATTAGTTGGATCTGCAATTATCAGATATTTAAAATCTAATGATAATTATTTAGATATTATCACTAGAAATAGATCTGAATTAGATTTAACTAATCAAAATGCGGTAGACTTATTTTTCAAGTCAGAACGTCCTGAATATATTATATTAGCCGCAGCTAAAGTTGGTGGAATTATAGCTAACAGCACTTATCAAGGAGACTTTATAAGAGATAATTTATTAATCCAAACCAATGTAATTGATGCAGCAAAAAGATACGGGTGCAAGAAGTTTTGCTTTCTAGGAAGTTCTTGCATTTATCCTAAATTTGCGCCTCAACCTTTAAAAGAAGAATATTTATTAACTGGGCAATTAGAATCTAGTAATATAGCTTATGCTGTTGCAAAAATTGCTGGTGTTCAAATGATAAGAGCATATCGGGAACAATTTAATTTTCCAGGATATTCATTAATGCCAACAAATATGTATGGGTACAATGATAATTTTGATCTAAAAACATCTCACGTACTTCCGGCATTAATTAGAAAATTTCATGAAGCTAAATTAAATAATGATAAGAATGTTGTTATTTGGGGCGCGAATGGTGTGGCTAGACGTGAATTTATGTTTGTTGATGATTTTGCAGAAATTATTATAAAAACATTATATATTGATAATATTCCTGATTTAATGAATATTGGTTCAGGAGTTGATATGTCAATCAATGAATTAGCTATCTTAATTAAAGATGTAATAAAATATGACGGTAATATAATTTATGATGCAAGTAAACCTGATGGTACTCCTCAAAAATTATTAGATGTAAGTAAAATGAATAGTTATAATTTATATACTAAAACAGATTTAAGAACTGGAATAGATTTAACTTATAAATGGTTTTCTAAAACTTAAAGATCGCCTGGTTTACGTTTACGCAAAATGTAAACTTCAGGTAATTTAATTTTAAGAGTCTCATTAGTAAACCCACATTTAGAACATTTAATTTTTTTATTAATAGAAAATTCTCCACCAATTATATCTACTTCACCATTGCACAATTTACATTTTAATAATTTCATTTAACCTTTTATTTATTCATGATAATGAATCTATCGTCTAATAGCTCATTGGCTGTCGGGTAAACTTGTGTTTGCCAATCTAAACCGCCAACACCACATCCAAATCTAACAGCATAAACTGGATTAAGATTATAATCATTAGTTAATTCTAATAGTAAAGACATTGATCTTTCAACCAAATTAAAATCTGCTGGTTCACCTAATTTATACATTGTTGGAACTGCAATTAACAATGTATATTTTGATCGATCTAAATAAATTTCTTCAAATATAGAGATAAAATCTTTTGGATTATCCTTAGAAATATGACCTAGAATACATGGTACATTTCCTGCGATATAAATTAATTTTGCATATATCTCTGGTATATTTTTCCATCTTTGTGCCGCTGCACCAGCTAATGCGCCCATGGGATTAATATGGTTATATATAGAGCAATTTGTTGTTATGCAAATCGCATCAGCAACTTTGATTTTATCAAAGATATCTTCATTATGTAACTCTTTCATATCTTTTTCTTTCAGTAATTTTCTAATAAATCTTTTACAAGAACTTTGATTGTAAAAGAAGGATCATTTAATTTAATAATATTTAATAATTCTAATATATCAGTATCAATCGGTTTACTATTAAAAAATGCAAATGTTCCTATAACGGCACTTTCTCTAACCAAAGCATTTGGATGTTTTAATAATTTTTTAAAAACAGGCAGTGTAATTTCTTTATCATAAATTTCTTCTCCTAATATCTCAACTCCAAATGAGAGTAAAGAGTTATTAATATTTGAATTAGTTAAAATTTTAGCTAATTCTTTTGGATTAGAAATTACTAATTGTTTTATTGTATTTCTTGAATGTAACATATTATGTTGCAACATCAGGGTCATCGAAAACTATTATAGTTTTTCCATCATGACCATGAATAAAATTAACATCTTCAATTGAATGATAAATATTTAAGCTGCCATGTTTACCAAGCCAATGAAGAACTACTTCACCAGTATCTGTAAATAAACACCCTTCAGCAACATTTCCAGTTCCAGATACTCCACTTGCGTCCTCGAATCTTTCAAAGTGAAATTTTCGTATTCCCATGTTTTTCCCCTCAGGCTAAGTTTCTCACTATAATTCTTATTAATTGATAGATTATTTATTTAAATAAATGCGAATTTTTATGAAAATATTATTAACTTTATTATTCTTAAAAATTCTTCATTATCTTCACAAGATATACGCTTATCGTAATAATACCACTCTTTATCTCCATCAAAATATTCAATAGCCGGTCCATCTTCTCGATGAAGTTTACCATTTATATACCACTCTTTATCTCCATTAGCAGCTTCATAGGCTGGACCACCTTCTCTGTGAAGTTTGCCATTTATCCACCACTCTTTAGCTCCACTAGAGCTTTCATAAGCTGGACCATCTTCTCTATGATAGAATCCATTTATATGCCACCACTTATCTCCACGATTATCTGTTTCACATATAGGTTTCATAAAAACGCCATCAACTTTACTATTCTTAAAAATTCTTGATTATCTTTGCAATGTATATACTTATCGTGATAATACCACTCTTTAGCTCCACTAGCATGCTCAACAGCTGGTCCATCTTCTCGGTGAAGATGGTTACTTAGCCACCATTCCTTATATCCATCAACATCTTCAACAGCTGGTCCATCTTTCCTATGACGTTTACCATTTAACCACCATTGTTTAGATCCATCAGCCAATTCAATAGCAGGACCATCTTCTCTATGGAGTTCACCATTTATCCACCACTCTTTAGCACCATCAGCTCTTTCATAAGCTGGACCGTCTTCTCTATGATAAAGCCCATTCAGAAGCCAGCATTTAGTTCCACTAGGATATATTGCACAGGTTGATTTCATAAAAATACTAGCAGCTTTATCATTCTCAAAAATTCTTTGTTATTTTTACAAAATATAGCCTTATCTTGATAATACCAAAATTTAGATCCATTAGCCCATTCACAAGCAGGTCCATCTTCTCTATGGAGTAAACCATTTATACACCAATATTCATCTCCATTATAATTTTTAATGGCTGGACCATCTTCTCTATGAAGATTGCCATTTATCCACCACTCTTTATCTCCATTAGCTTTTTCAACAGCAGGACCATCTTCTCTATGAAGCTTATCATTTAACCACCAGCATTTATCTCCATGCCTATTTGTTCTACATATTGGTTTCATAAAATGAACTCGCTTTATAAAACTATAAGAAAATTTCTCATAGATGATTTTTTTACATATTTTGCAAATTTTTTAATTTCATCAATATTATCAGAATTCAAAACATGTTGTTCTATCTTTTCTATATTAGCCATTTTATTTTTCTCAGCAAATAATCTTAAATATGTAAATGAATTAGATTTTATAATTAAATCTTCTACTAACTCAATTTCTTTTGGATCCGTTAATCTTTTAGATAACTCAAATAAATATCTTGGTTTTCCTGATGATAAAATCAATTCTTTAAATTTATTTACATTAGATGATTTTACATATTTCAAAAACATGTGAGCATATTTTACATTTTTTGATTTTAAAATCAAACTCTCTAATTGATTCAACTCTGCATTTTTAACAAAACATGCAAATTTACAAATATATTTTATTTTTTTTGATTCAACAACTAAATTCTGCAATGCTTTAGTGTCACTAAGAATAATATTCTGCGCAAATAAAAATGCATATTTTGGATCCTTATTATCCAATATAAGCTTTTGCATTTTATACTGCATATAAGGGAACTCAATAGCAAAAAAATATGCAAATGCAGTGTCATTATTTTTAATGATTTCACTTTGAAAAGAATCTAATTCTTTTATTTTAGAAGTTAAATTATTTTTAACTATATAAATTAGATTATTTTCTTCTATTTTTTTTATCCATCTTAAACTATCTTCTCCAAAGTCATTTTCATACAAATGCATATTCATATGCATATATATATCCGTGATATTACAACTCTTTTGTGTAAGCCATCGCCATAAGCACTATTAAGCTAGGAATAATAATGGTCCAATTAATTATTGACCCAAATACTGTTATTCCGGAATTAGACCAATCATATGTTGATAACCATACATGAATAGCAAACCAGCCTGCTATTGCAAGTATTAATTTCCAAAGTAAACCTTTTACTAAAAGCACCCATAGTAATATTATTATAATTAACATAATAATACCAAAAATTAAAGCTGGATTCATTTTAATTTACTCTTTAACATATTTAATTTTTCTTCGCATTCTTTAATTTCATTTTCAATAGGCTTATTACTTTCAATAGCCTCATTATACTTAGTAAGTAATTCAGTATATCTAATCATTTTCTTATTATATGAATCCATGGCTGAATTATATTTAGATTCTAAAGCATTTTCTTTTGCTTTTAAAAAAGCATCAGAAAAATACGTAGTATATATTATAGATAATTTTATATAAGTAAAAGATCTATCATGACTCATATTAATACGTAAATTATTTGGATCTATATCCTGCCCTAAATCTTTAGATAAATCTAAAAAATCTTGCAAAGAAAACATTTTTGCACTATTATTTAAATAACAATGATCAATCATTATACAATCTTCTTGATCTAAAATATCAGAGATGATATTTTCATATTGATCATTATCTTCTGCAATTATATAATATTTAGACGCCAGAATCTTTTCTTCAAATTTTTCTGAATCATAAATTTGATATCTTAATGGTTCTTGTGGTTTAAGTGGTTTTATCATTTAAAAAGTTGCCTCAGGGTCATTAACGCGAAAAATCGGGAAACCCTCTTTATATAGCCATTTTACGATTTGTAATCTGTCATCAAACCATCCGGCAATATAATATTTATCTTTAATATAAGAATTAAAGATCTCTTCTTTAATTACAACATCTTTACGTTGATCGCCAGTTTGGCGCATAAATAATTTATATTTTACTTCTGGAAAATGTTTTTTATAAAACAATTCAGTTGGAACACGATCTTTATCTTCTCTACCAGAGACAAATAGTATTTTGTATCCTGCATTATAATAAAGCTTCATGCATTCAATAACATGATGATGTGGGTGATCAAGATCGCATGAGCTTGCGTCATACGGGCTTCTGTTAGCATGTATTAATGATATTGTTCCATCATTATCAAAAATGACTGCTCGCGGTTTAGATTCATCTTGAATCATAAATTTAAATGGCATAGATACTGTTTTATTCAAAATCTTTACTTGCGGAACTCTATCTTTAAATTTTTCTTTACCACTCTCTTTCCACCATTTTCTTATTACATTCTCTCCAACTTTTGCTTTACCAATTCTTAAAGAGTCTCGTTCTATAGCTGTATTTAAATCAATATAAAATAATTTTTCAGATACCTCAATATCTTTGTTTAAAGACGCAGCTATCTTTACAACATCATTAAAATGAACTTTGTTCAAATTTAAATTATCTAATATTACATTTTTATCATTTTTCAATGCTTCTTTAATTAGGAAAAGACGAGTATTTGTAACTAACTTCTCATAATTTTTAGACCAAATAGAATCATTCATCATTGCACGAATATCATCATTATTGACGCGACACCAATTATCTGGGTCTTTTGCAACTTCTAATTTAGCCCAAGTACTTTTAGTTGAGCATGGTATTCCAACTGTTAATATACACTTTATCATTATAAATATCTTTCTTTAAATTTATCATCATACTTTTTTATGAAAATAATATCTTCATTCAAATAAAGATCCATTATCTTTTATGAAAATAAGAGCATCTTTTAAATATTCTTTTAATTCTGTGTCTGATAACCAATTTAACTTCATTTAAAGTTAAAGATGGCAATACCTCTAAAGTAATTCCTTTAGAAGAGACATATACTCTATAATTATCATATTCCCAAACATGGTTGTACTCAGATAAAAACTGACAATATGTTTGTTTTACAAGTTTTAATTTGTGAAAATCTTTACAAGACATTTTCTTGTCTCTATATTTAGAGCCTATGCTAAGATATTCTTTTAAATATTTATCAGTATATGCTTTATCAGCTTGAAAAAATAATTGATTATTGAAGCTGTTTCAGTTTTACGATCCATATAGTCCGTAGCCTCCAAGTAATAGTAAAAGGTAATTTATTCATAATATTTTCTCATAATGTTTGTTATTAAAAAAATCTGCTTGATCAAAATATTTGATCCCACAACGAGTAGCAAAAGTTTGATCTGATGTAAAATCTCCAACAAAAAAGCATTGCTTTCTATCTAATTTATATTTATTCATTAACCAAACAAAAGATCCAACCTGTGGTTTGCGACAATAACAAGTTAATGGTGCAGCTTGATGCTGACAAAAAGAAACGTCAATATCTACGTCAAGTAATTTATTGGTATGATCAAATAGCTCCTGAGCTTTTTTATAAGTTAAGTCGCCTTTTGCGATACCGCTTTGGTTCGAGACGCCAAGTATTTTATAATTTTGCTCTGCGAATTTCTTAATTACGTCTGTGCGCTCCGGCTTGACTTCAATTTCACTTTCAGTGACCGGAAATTTTCCATTACCACCAATACATTCTCTGAGAGTACCATCAAAATCAAAGATAGCAGCCTTACTTGTAAATAAAGTATTATCTTTTCTAACAAATTTAATTGTTTCTATTAAATCAAAACCTTCTAATACAGATGGTTTTTCATAATCTTTTTTATATTTAAATAATACCGAAACTGGAAATATATTAGGATGTTTATTTTGTTTAATCTCCTCAGGAGATAATAATTTACCAGTGATATCAATCATTCTTTGGACTGCATTAAATTGAGAATCTTCAATAGAAGTTCCCATTATAATGCAACTTATACTTTTATTATATTTTACTGTAAGATCAATAAATGGTTTTCTAGATTCTGCTTTTGCAAAAAGATTATCTAATACAATTTTTTTATTTTCTTTTAATAATACTTCCATCTTAGGAAGCAAATCTTTTATAGATCCACCCTCAGTATCTCTATTTAGATTATGATAACCTTTAGATACATAATCTTTTGTTAAAGAGGACTTTCCGCTTGCCGGAGCGCCTACAATCATTATTATTTCGGTCATTTAAGTGCCTTTTATATTAAATGTTTTAATTTAACCATTTTATTAATAAAATTATTTGCTTCATTAATAACATCTGCTGGTAATTTATTACCATTATGTTGTGATTCATTCCAATGAATTTTATTCAAATGTATAGGGAAAGTATAAACTTTATACATGCAAGTATTTAGTACAATCTCTTGTAAAACAAGTATTTGTACTTTATTATCTAAAAATCTAAATTCATATTCTATAGATGATGAATCTGTAAAATAACAAACCATATAATCTAAACTATTATTTAGATTTAAACTTTCAGAAATTTTCATTATATATCTCAAATATTAATACAATTATCAAAATGTCATACAGATTGGTTTCATAGAAATGCTATTAACTTTACTTTTCTTAAGAATTCTTCATTATCTTTACAAGATATATGCTTACCATTCAAATACCACGCTTTATATCCATCAGCCAATTCAACAGCTGGTCCATTTTCTCTGTGATATTTTCCATTTAAATACCACTCTTTAGATCCATTATGGTATTCAATAGCTGGACCATCAGTTCTATGACGAATATCATTTATAAACCATTCTTTAGTTCCAAAAGCTGATTCATATGCAGGTCCATCTTCCCGGTGTAGATAGCCATCTACCAACCATTCTTTATCTCCGCGATCATTTATTCTACAAGTTGGTTTCATAAAAATGCCATTAATTTTACTATTCTTAAAAACTCTTGGTTATCTTTACAATCTATTTGTTTACCGTGATAATACCAGGCTTTATATCCATTAGCCCACTCAATAGCTGGTCCATCTTCTCTATGATATTCACCATTTACCCACCACTCTTTTTGTCCATCAGCATATTCAATAGCTGGTCCATCTTCTCTATGACGAAGAGCATTTAGAAACCATTGTTTGTCACCATTAATATGCTCGTAAGCTGGTCCATCTTCTCTATGACATTTGCCGTTTATAAACCATTGTTTAGTTCCATCAGCAAATTCAATAGCTGGTCCATCTGCTCTATGACGTTTATCATTTATATACCAATGTTTTTCTCCAATAATATATTCAATAGCCGGACCGTCTTCTCTATGTAGATTGCTACCTATCAACCACCACTTATCTCCACGATAATTTATTTTACAAGTTGGTTTCATAAAAATGCCATTAATTTTACTATTCGCAAAAACTCTTGATTATCTTTACAATCTATTTGTTTGCCGTGATAATACCATTCTTTATGTCCATTAATTCCTTCATATGTTGGACCATCTTCTCTGTGAAGATTACCATTTAGGTACCATTCTTTAGACCCATTAACCCATTCAATAGCTGGTCCATCTTCCCTATGAAATAAACCATTTAAATACCAATATTTATTTCCACTAGGGTATATCTTACATTCAGGTTTCATATAAATACCATTAGCTTTATGAGAAAATTAATTTAACTAATATTTTTCATTTTTTTATAGAAATATTTGTACATATTTTTTGAAATAAATCATAAAATATTTTACATTTATAAAGCTTATATTTTGTAATCAAATTAAAATCAAATGAGTTTTGTAATCCTGCAACTTGATTTTCATAATCAACATTATATGATATAAAGAAATCACATAAATTTTCTAAATATGTAAATTTTTTACTAGTTAAATTATAATCAATAGTTTTTTGTTTTGTAAAATAACAAGCTGATATTACAAAAACTATTTTTTCAGTTGGAGATAATTTATCAAAATCTAATGTCATTGATTTTGTTTCAATCAATGAAATAATAAATGGCTCAAATTTACGATAATATTCATACCAAATTTTAAATCTTAAACCGGCTTCATTACCTACGAAACCAGATATTATCTGAGCAATAGTTTCAATATCAACTATCTTAAATAGCTTAGCGTGATCTAACGCCTCCGATGCTAGGGTCCAACCCCTCGGTGATGGGGAAGCGTACTCTGTATCTTCTATTTTTCCACACACAAAATTTGGATTGCTCTGTAAAAATCCCAAAATTAAATCATTAATATTATTTGCTTTAGCCCAATCAATCCATTGATTGAAATCAAAAGTTAATATATATTTTGCTCCACGATCTAATAATGCTGTGCTAATTTGATTAGAATAAGCTCCTTCATTAATAAGATTGCCCGTTAATATACAAGCTGCTGCATTAATTGCTTTTCCATTAATTTTTTTAAATTGCAAAATCTCTAATAATGGCGCAGTTACTTCTGGAGACGCCTTATCTACTTCATCAAATAATATGATACTGTCAGGCTGAACGTTTTCTAATAATGGAGGTAAAAATATAGGTGATTTAAAATTTACTAATTCACCTGGCGAATTTATATTCGGATAACCAGCAAGATCTGCTCTTTCTATAACTGAAAGGTTAATGTAATTAATTTTAAAATTACATTCTTTTGCAGCTTGCATTGCAATATGTGTTTTACCAGTGCCTTTTCTTCCAAATAAAAAAATATTTTTTTGTGCTTTTATAAAGAATTTTACAAGATTTAATGATTCTTCTTGATTTATTTCTTTAAGATTTAATGCATTACTCATTGTTTCCCTTTAACAGTGAATATAACATAATTTCAACTATATAAAATTTTTAATAAAATGCAATTAATTTTACTAATCTTAAAAACTCTTGGTTATCTTTGCAATCTATCCGATTGCCGCGATAATACCATTCTTTACATCCACTAATTCGTTCAATGGCTGGTCCATCTTCTCTATGAAGATAGTCATTTAGATACCAAGCTTTAGATCCATCAGCATATTCAACAGCTGGACCAGCTTTTCTATGACATTTACCATTTAAAAACCAACGTTTATACCCGCTAGGGTATATAATAGCTGGTCCATCTTCCCGATGAAGAAGATCATTTAAAAAATGACGTTCAACTCCAACAATATCTATATGCTTGCCATTTAATTTTGGTATTACATTTGTCATACTACTTGACATGATCTTTTAACATATTAATAAATAATTTACCTTGTTCAATGGCATCTTCAACAGAAACATGTGAATGTTTATTTTCTGGAAACCAGCGTTTTGGCATATTACGTTTAGTAGATTTTCTATAATCAGTTTTCATTACTGCCATTGCGTATGTTTTTACATCTAATGCCGAAAAAGAAAATGGGCTTCTGCCAACAAAATGCATCATGTACCAATAACAAAATAAGAAATCATAAGCAGCTGGGTACCCTACAAAAACAGGACTGCTACCTAAATTATCTACCCAATCAACAAATTCATTCATAACAATTTTAGGATCTTTTGCATTATCTGTTGCAGCTTTATATGCAACTGGATTAGTTGCCCACCAATCCATTGTATCTTTATTTGAAGTAGCAGTTTCTAATGGTTTTAGATTAGAAAAAAATGTACCAATTAATGTACCATCTTTCTGAAAAGCGGCTGCTCCCAAACTTAACATAGAATTATCTGCCGGAATTGGTCCATCCGTTTCTACGTCAACACTGATAAATATTTCATCCATTTATTAATTCCTTTGTTAACTTGATATATTTCATATATAATGCCTAAAATGACTAGTATAAAAATAGGAGATCGATTTGGAAAATTAACCATTATCGAAAATAGCAATAAATTTATTATCGAAAATAATAATCATAAAAGAAAATTATTTACTGTCAAATGTGACTGTGGCACAATTTTTACTACAAGGATAGATTATCTGTCCAGAGGTGATAGTAAACAATGTAAATTATGCACAAGTAATCAAAAAACATCAGTGTCAATAGGTGATGTTTATGACAAATTAACTATTAAAAGTTTTATTAAGTTAAAAAATAAAAAAAGAGCAGTATGCGAATGTATATGTGGAAATATAGTTATTAAGAGACCGGAGTTATTAACTCATATTAATAAAACTAATAATTGCGGATGCTTGCCAAGAGGAGGTTGGACTGGCGTTGGTAAATTAGCCACCAGCATATTCAATAGATATAAACGAGGAGCTAAAGTTAGAAATTTAATTTTTGAAATAGATATTAAATATGCTTGGAGTTTATATGAAAATCAAAATGGAAAATGTGCATTAACAGGACTAGATATTTCGTTTGCCAAATTAACAATTAATAAAAATGATGCGTCATTAGATAGAATAGATTCTTCTAAAGGATATATTAAAGGTAATCTTCAATGGGTTCATAAAGATATCAATTATATTAAAATGGATATAAATCAAGATAGATTTATTGAGCTATGTAAATTAGTTTCTGAAAAAAATAAATCATCAACATAAATATGATGTTCAGGATCTACAAACAATAATTCTAATGTATTAGGGTTTCCTTGCGAAGTTAAGGTGAAAAATTTTTGTATATTAAAAATAGTACAATCTGTAGGCTTTGAAGTAATATACTGCTCAAAATTCTTATTAAAACCAAACAAATATGAAAGTTCAGGAATTGCAACCCCTCTAACATCTATATCAGATTCTGGCGAATTTAACCCATAAGCTATAGATCCGTGAACAGTTAAAAATATTGTTCTATTAACTAGCCATTTTAAATGGTTATCAACATTTGAAAAAATTTCATTTTTAGTTATCATATAAATACCATTAACTTTACTATTCTTAAAAACTCTTGATTATCTTTACAAGATATAAATTTGCCGTGATAATACCACTCTTTGGATCCATCAGCATGCTCAATAGCTGGTCCATCTGCTCTATGATATTTAGCATCAAAACACCAAAATTTAGACCCACTAGGATATTCAATGGCTGGTCCATCTTCTCTGTGAAGATTACCATTTATATACCACTTTTTAGATCCATCAAAACCTTCATAGGCTGGACCATCTTCCCTGTGATATTTGCCATTTATATACCAGTGTTTAGTTCCACTAATATATTCAATAGCTGGTCCATCTTCTCTATGAAGTAGACCATTTATACACCACCTTTTAGATCCGTCATCATATTCAATAGCTGGTCCATCTTCTCGATGGAGTAAATCATTTAAATACCAGGATTTAGTTCCTAAACTATTTATTTCACAT